>Ga0055584_100000222_pt1 | contig 53289 bp, 45 predicted proteins | sample OSDHelmetaG_FD_58716 | JGI IMG/M metagenome (GOLD analysis project Ga0055584, IMG submission 58716) | Pelagic marine sediment microbial communities from the LTER site Helgoland, North Sea, for post-phytoplankton bloom and carbon turnover... | ecosystem: Environmental > Aquatic > Marine >... | reverse complement strand
GACGACTTAACTCATTAGTTGAATAAAAAGATTATGGCGACCACAATCGAACAATCAGAAAAAACTAAAGCAGAGCCCGAGCTGATCGGGTTACTGGCCGAGTTCGATGATCCACAGGCGTTGATCGATGCATCGGTGAAAGTCAGAGATGCCGGCTATCGCAATTGGGACACGCATACTCCGTTTCCGCTGCATGGTATCGATGAGGCAATGGGCATCAAATTTACCATTTTGCCCTGGATTGTTGCCGCCTGTGGCCTAACCGGTGGTACGATTGCCGTGGGCATGCAGTACTGGATGAACGCAGTAGACTACCCGTTCATGATCAGTGGTAAGCCGTTATTTAGTCTCCCCGCCTGTATTCCGATCATTTTTGAACTGTCCGTTTTATTGGCGGCCTTTGGTGCTTTCTTTGGAATGCTGGGCTTGAACCAGTTGCCTAAACTCTACAATCCTCTGTTCAAGTCAGACGCATTTCGCCGAGTGACCAATGATCGATTTTTTATCAGCATGGATGCCAGCGATGCGAAGTTTTCCGAGATCGATTCAGGTGAGTTTCTGAATTCATTGAACCCGATCAGCGTTGAAGAGTGCTGGTCTGATGTGTCTTCTCCCAAGCTGCCACGAAATCTGGTTTTAGCTTTGAGTCTGGTGGGAGTGATCATGCTTTTACCACCGGCGCTGGTGGCTTATAAACGCTCAACAACAACGAATACCCCACGGATTCATATCATTCCCGATATGGACTTTCAGCCAAGTTTGAAGGCACAGAATACCACAAATCTGTTTCCTGATGGCCGCGAAATCAGGCCCAGTATCAAAGGGGCGATCCCTCGTGGCCAATTTAAAGACGATAACATTCCTTTCTACTACGGGTTAAAGGAACTTCCCGAAGATCAGGATGTCGTGGTCATCGCTTTGCAGGATGAGAAAAAAACAGACGCCAAGAAAGAAGACGCGAAAAAACCCGCTGATGCAAAACCCGCTCCCGTTGACGCCGCCGCAGAAGCAGCCAAAAAACTGGATAAGCTTCCATGGGTAACAGAGTTTCCCATGCCTGTCACCGAAAAGATGATGGCCCGCGGAAAAGAACGGTTCCGCATTTACTGCTCTGTCTGTCATGGATTGAGCGGCGATGGTGATGGACTGGTTTCATTAAGGGCGATGGAATTGCTCCAGGGAACCTGGGTCAAGCCAGCCTCTTATCATACAGACAATGTGCGAAAGCTGCCCATTGGTCGGCTCTTCCACACAATCAGTAATGGCGTCCGTAAGATGCCCGGATATAGCGCACAAATTCCACCAGAGGATCGCTGGGCCATAGTTTTATATCTGAAGGCCCTGCAAAAGAGTCGCAATACAGATGCGAATACACTGAAGGATGACGAAAAAAGTAAGCTTCGAGATACTAAATAATTAATTCCCAGACAACTTGTTGAATTTTATTTCGATCTAAACAAGAAAAGTTATGCAAACTTCACCTGACACAAACAATAAGATTGACGTTCAAACCCTGGCGGATCTGGGTCCCCTTCCGATGAAGGTGTCGCTCGGCTGTGCCCTTTTGCTACCGGTGGCCCTGGTGTTGGGTTTCACAAGCGAAAATGGGATGGAGAAATTTGCCTTCTCTTATCTGCAAAGTACGTTTTTCTTTCTAAGCATTTCACTGGGCGCTTTGTTCTTTGTGATGATTCAACAATTAACGCGTGCTGGCTGGAGTGTTGTGCTACGCAGATTGTCTGAGTTCATCTCAATGGGCGTCGTCCCGTTGACCGTGCTTGTGCTACCCATTGTGCTGTTTACACTTGCCGGAAACGATATTTTATATCAATGGGCCAGCCCTGAGAAAGTCGCCGACGATCCTCTCTTGCCGGCAAAAGCACCCTACTTAAATAGCGGTTTTTTCGCTTTGAGATATGTGATTTATTTCGGATCCTGGATCTTTCTGGCACGGTACTTTTTGAATAAGTCTGTCGCGCAGGATGAAAACGGCGATCCTGAATTAACTCTGTTGATGGAACGTCGCAGTGGCCCGGGGCTTTTGCTGTTTGCATTTACAATCTCATTTGCCGCCATCGATTTTATTATGGCACTGGATCCTCACTGGTTCAGTACCATCTTCGGCATCTATTATTTTGCCGCGGGTCTGGTTGGATTCTTCAGTACTCTGGCAATCTGTCTGATCTATCTACGCAGTAAAGGCCTGTTACAGGCGCCTGTCACGATTGAACATTTACATGATGTCGGCAAGCTGTTGTTTGCTTTTAACTGCTTCTGGGCTTACATCGCGATTTCGCAGTATCTGTTAATCTGGTACGCCAATATTCCTGAAGAAACGATCTTTTTCCAGCATCGCCAGGAACATGGCTGGGGAACGATTTCTTTGATCCTGGTCATCGGGCACTTTATGATTCCGTTTGTCTTCTTTATGTCACGTTGGATGAAACGAAATCCCAAAACACTTTTCTTCTGGGCCGTTTATCTGCTGGTTATGAACTGGATCGACATTTTCTGGCTGGTAATGCCAAATGCAAAATTAGAAGGCGTGTCCTTTGGAATGATATTGGTTGATGTCTGTTGCACGATCGGCGTCGGTGGCCTGTATGTTGCGGGTATTCTGAAAATGGCCGGTCAAAAATCAGTCATGCCGGTCAGAGATCCAAGGCTGGAAGAGTCACTCAAGTTTCATAATATTTAATCACTGTCTGATCGATGGAAGATCAGTTCCTTTTAGCAAATAAGAGAATTTAACATGTCCGGTCCTAAAGCAGCCTATGATGATCTCGATACCACGATGATCGCTTATGTTGGAACCGTGGGCGCCATCATTACTTTTTTCCTCGTCTTCGCGATTGCCGCGTTAGACCTTTCGTTTGAAAAAGCGGAAAACGTAGGGAAAGTGATTGAGGTTCCGGAGATCAATGCAGAGAGTATTCTGGCCAATCAGGCGGCTGGTCTTACTGAATACCGCTGGATTGATCAGAATAAAAATATTGCTGCCATCCCCATTGATCTGGCGATGATTCAAGTCGTTGCGGATGAGCAGAAGAAACAGGAAAAAGCAAAAACGAAGAAACCATGAAGCGATATTTTCCATACATTACGATGACGATTCTCAGCTGGGCATTATGTATTATGCCCGTGCGGGCAGATCGTATGGAAAAGGCTCCCAAAGATATTGAGTCTCTGGATGTGATCGAGCATCTGGATAGTCAGCTCCCTGTTGACTTGAAGTTTCAGGATAGTAGTGGAAAACAGGTAACGCTCGGCGATTATTTTAAGAAGGATCGCCCCGTTATACTGTCGATGAATTATTCCAATTGCCCGATGTTGTGTTCTTTACAGCTGACTGCATTGGTGAGAGGTTTGAGGGACCTGGAGTGGTCAGCAGATCAACAATTTGATTTTGTGTCGGTGAGCATTGATCCAAAAGAGACGTACCAGAGAGCAAATTTAACGAAACAAAAATACTTCAAAGAATATAACCGTGCAGGAACAGCCGATGGTTGGCATTTTTTGACCGGTGAACAGCCAGCAATTACAAAATTAGCAAAGGCAATTGGACTTCAGTACAAATATGTCGAGGAACGCAAAGAGTATGCTCATCCGGCTGTATTGGTCGTGTGCACTCCCGACGGTCGCATTTCTCGGTATTTATATGGAATTCAATTTCCAGAAACGACTTTGAAATTAGCTTTAGTTGAGGCATCGGAAGGAAAAATCGGTTCAACCATTGATCGGTTTTTACTGTTTTGCTTCCACTATGATGAAACCAGTGGTCGTTATGCACCAACGGCTCTGAATATTATGAAAATTGGTGGTTTTGCCACCGTCTTTATTATCACTGTTGTTGTGATTCCCTACTGGAGGGGGCGCAAAGGCAGGCATAGTTTAGAAATGGTTCCATCACAAACGAATGAACAAGCAGCTGGCTCCTGAAAAAGTTTGGAAGCAGTCGGTTATGTGAATTTGTGTTTGAACTGGATTTGGTTACGAATTTAATATCTTTAACACTCAACAGTTGATTGTGTGAATGCAGATGAAACTATTCATCCCTAATTTATTAGCGAATGACGAGGCTGGGTTTTGGTTCCCGCCTCAAGGTTCCACGGTGGCAGAGAGCGTTGACTCTGTTTACTTCTTTATCCTGTATGTCTGCACGTTCTTTTTCGTGCTGATCGTCGGTTTAATGGTCTTGTTTATGATCAAGTACCGCCATCGACCAGGAGTGGAAGCACAAAAAACAGCTACGCATAATTTGACTCTGGAACTCTCCTGGTCTGTGATTCCCACACTGCTGACGATTGTCATGTTCTGGGTCGGTTTTACTTCGTATCTTGATATGCGGACACCGCCCAGCTCAGCCTATGAAATTGATGTGGTTGCCAAAAAATGGGTCTGGGCTTTCAAATATCCGAATGGCTGGATTGAAAGTGAGCTGCATGTTCCTAAAGGAGAAAATGTTACTTTAACCATGGCCTCTGATGATGTACTCCACAGTCTGTGGGTGCCCGCCTTCCGGACCAAGATGGACGTTGTTCCCGGACGTTATACACAACTCTGGTTTAATGCCACAAAGGCCGGTGAATATCACCTGATGTGTGCAGAGTATTGTGGGCAGAAGCACTCTCAGATGATTACAAAAGTGGTCGTGCATGAAACGCGCGGCGACTTCGATAAATGGCTGAAAATTGCGTCTGATATCCATAAAAACAAAACACCCGTCGAAGCGGGCGAATATTTCTATAAGACCCGAGGCTGTATCCAATGCCATACACTGGATGGGATTCCGAAAAATGGACCGTCGTTTAAAGGGCTGTTTGGGAAAGAACGAAAGTTTACAGACGGAAGCTCAGTTGTCGCAGATGCCAATTATATTCGTACTTCGATTCTTGAACCACAGGCCAAAATTGTGAATGGATTCCGGCCCATTATGCCCACCTTTAAAGGGCAGTTAACGGACGAGGACATTACCGCGATTATCGCGTTTATCAAGAGTCAGAAGTAGCAGGAATTAAAACGGTGAAGATTTGATAATTTTCATCACGAAATTTAATAAAGTGAGAACTTGATTCTCGATTGTGTTTCAGGATTTATTGATCCGATGTTATTTGAAATTATTGAGGAGGCTGGAAGATGGCAACTGTAGTTGACTCCTCCGATCCAAAATCTAATTACCCGATTCAATACCGTGAATTGAATTATTTGAATTGTTCAAAGGGCTGGAAGAGCTGGTTTTTCACCCTTGATCACAAACGAATCGGGATCATGTATTTAATGGGTGTGACCGTTTCGTTCTTCCTGGGTGGTCTTTTTGCCATGCTGTTGAGGACAGAACTTTTATCACCTGCGAAAATTCTGATGGGCCCTGATACCTACAATCAGATGTTTACGCTGCATGGCGCCATAATGACGTTCCTGGTCATCATTCCCGGGGTACCGGCGGCGATCGGGAATATCATTCTTCCTGTCATGCTGGGGGCCAAAGATGTTGCGTTTCCCCGCATGAATCTGGGCAGCTTTTATCTCTGGATGTTCGGAGCCACTTTCTTTCTCGCCGCTTTAGTCATTGGTGGTTTGGATACCGGCTGGACTTTTTATACGCCTTATAGTGTCAGAGAAAATAATGCGAGTATTATTGCTGCCTTACTTGGTGTTTTCGTCTTGGGATTCAGCTCCATTTTTACGGGTTTGAATTTCATTGTGACCATACATACCATGCGACCACCGGGAATGACCTGGTTCAAGATGCCTCTGTTTTTGTGGGCCCTGTATGCAACCGCTCTCATTCAGATCCTGGCCACACCCGTTCTGGGGATTACAGGACTGTTGCTGATTGTAGAAAATGTGTTTCGAATTGGGATCTTTGATCCGTCACTAGGCGGCGACCCGGTTCTGTTCCAGCATTTCTTCTGGTTCTATTCTCACCCGGCAGTTTATGTGATGATTCTGCCTGCCATGGGTGTGATCAGCGAAGTGATTGCCGTCCATAGTCGCAAACACATTTTTGGATATCGGTTTATTGCCTATAGTAGTATTGCGATCGCCATCTTTGGCTTTTTGGTCTGGGGACATCACATGTTTGTCTCGGGGCAGTCGAAAGTGGTAGCTGTCATCTTTAGTGCCATTACCTTTAGTGTCTCTATCCCGTCGGCGATTAAAGTCTTCAACTGGTTAACCACGATGTATAAAGGCTCAATCCGTTTTACCACTGCCATGTGTTATGGATTGTCTTTTCTGTTTATCTTTGCCATTGGTGGTTTAACCGGTCTGTTTCTGGCAACGCTGGCAACCGACGTGCATTTACATGACACCTATTTTGTGGTGGCCCACTTCCATTATGTGATGATGGGCTCCTCGTTGATGGGATTATTCGCAGCAGTTCATCACTGGTGGCCTAAAATTTCAGGCAAAATGTTTAGTGAATTCTGGGGTCGGATTGCCTGTCTGGGAGTCTTTCTGGGATTCAATCTGACGTTCTTCCCTCAGTTCATGCTGGGAACTCGTGGAATGCCCAGACGGTATTATACGTATCTGCCCGAATTTCAAGAACTGCATGTATTATCTTCGATGGGTGCTTACCTGTTGGGCATCAGTTCAGCTTTGATGGTCGCGACTTTGGTCTATTCGATCTACCGCGGCAAGAAGGCTCCAGCAAACCCATGGGGTGGAGCATCGCTCGAATGGCAATGCTCATCACCACCACCTCATAATAACTTTGATCATCCTCCATTAGCCGGTGATCCGTATGTGATGGAATCGGTTGTTTATAACGAGGAAATCGGAGGCTTTGTTCCTGCTGAATGTCAGGGGGATAACAATGGATCTGGGACCGCAGCAGGAGAGAAAGAAGTTTAATGAATACCGCGGCCACCACGCCTACAGACGAACATGCTGACAGCCACGATCATGAGCACCATGATCCCCGGTTGGCGCATCATTTTGACTCGCATCAACAACAGTTTGACACCGGAAAACTGGGGATCTGGTTGTTCCTGGTAACGGAAGTATTGTTCTTTAGCGGCTTATTTGGTTTTTACGCCGTCTATCGGTCATTGCATCCTGAAGTCTTTCTGTATGCCAGCCAGTTTCTGGATACCGTTTTAGGTGCAGCCAATACAATCGTACTGCTCTTTAGTAGTTTAACGATGGCCTGGGGCGTGCGTTGTGCTCAGTTAGGGCAAACGAAGGGGCTGTTGACCTGTCTGGTGATCACACTTGCCTGTGCTGCGATCTTCCTCGGTGTCAAATCGTTTGAATACACAGAGAAAGCACATCACGGCCTTTTATGGGCAGGCATGTATCAGAGTCCGGAACATCACGAGGCAGCTGCAGTACCTGCTGCTGCAGGAGCTGTCGAATCAGGTGATCATGGAGCGGCACACGCAGACGATCATAGTGATGATGCCCTGTTTGAAAAAACAAAACATACTCTCTCTTATATGACAACTGTTTTATGGGCTGTGATTCTGCTTTCCGGCATTGGCCTGGCTGCGCTTTTCAAAAATCCGAATCAGAAGACGATGGCAGCCGTGCTGGGCTGTGTTCTGATTTCTGCGATCGGCTTGCAACTGGGTGCTTATGCCAGTATTGGATATCACCATTTTGGACATGCTGCCGAACCGACGGCACAGGAAATAGAAATGGCAGAAACGGTTCCAGCTGAATACGCCAAACAGAAAGAAAAAATTCCAGAACCTAAGTTGGCTGGTACCTTTTTCAGCGTTTATTTCTGTATGACCGGTCTGCATGCGATTCACATTATTGGTGGAATGATCGCCATCAGTTGGCTCATTGTGCGAACGGTGCATGGAGCCTTCACAACATACTACTTTGGTGCCGTTGATTTTATCGGCTTGTACTGGCACCTTGTTGACCTGATCTGGATTTATCTGTTTCCGTTGCTGTATCTTATCAACTGACGACGGTTGTTTTTTCAATTACCTTGAGAAGCGTTTGAGCTTCGAATTTTATAAATAAAAAGAGACGAAAGTATTCATCATGTCAGATCATGCTGAAAGTGATTCTCACGCAGAAAATCCACAATCCTGCCATGTGCATATTGTACCCGTTAAAGTTTTGGTGGGTGTTTTTCTCGCCCTCGTCGCATTGACGGTACTGACGGTCGAAGCAGCCAAATTTGATGTAGGATCGGCTGATGTGATTGTTTCGATGGCGATCGCCACCGTCAAAGCTTCATTGGTTGTGTTCATCTTTATGCATCTCTGGTATGATAAGCCTGTTAATAAAATTGCCTTCTTCTTCTCAATTGTCTTTGCTGCCTTTTTTCTCTGTATGATTCTTTTGGATTCCCATGCGTACGATGATTACGTGCAGGGGTACCAACAGGACAAGGCACCTGCAGTCACAGCTCCTGCTGCTCCGGCACCAGTACCGGCACCAACTCCAGAAGCACCCGAACCAGCCAAGAAATAAAGTTGAATTTGGCCAGGGTTTCAGCAAAATCAGGGAAGAGTGAACTGCTGGTTCCTATTTGTATTTCTTAGCAAGTGTTTCTGCTTTTTGTACGATGGCAGGTTAGCATGTCCAGCTTCCGGAGTCGCGCCATTCAAAATCGATTCATGCAGATATTCACTTCCCGAGATCGGTTAAGCCAGCGAGATTTTGGTCTGGCGATTTTTCTGTTTACCATAGCCGTTCTTTTTCTGAGTGGTTTTCTCGCTTATGTGATCGTTCGCACCAATCTGAAAACCACTCACCAGGTGGCGGCTTTGGTAATCCCTCCGACACTCTGGTTGAGTACGGTACTATTACTGTTGGGGAGTTTTTTCATTCAGCGGGCAGTGTTCTTTGTCCGAAAAGAAAAGCAGCAGCAATTTCGAAATTGTCTGAACCTGACGTTTCTTTTGGGTGGTGCATTTTTTGTGATTCAGGCGATCGGCCTGATTCATATTTTAAACCAACATTCGGAAATCTTACTGAGCGTGGCGCAGCTCAAAAACGCTTCTAATTTCCCCAGTAGTTATGGAGTTCTCTTCACCTTTGTCCTGCTGCACGCGCTTCATTTTTTTGTCGCCTTCGGAGTTCTGGGAGTGGTGATCTACAAGGCCTACCTGTATCAGTACGATCACGAATATCATTGGGGCGTCCATGCGTGTTCGATTGTGTGGCATTTTCTCGCGGTGGTTTGGGTCGTCATGTTATTGCTCTTCTGTTTTGTGGGATAAGTTGTTCGCTATGCAATGTTTATGGCTCAACTACTTACTCCGAAATGACAGGGTTTTCAGCACGACTGAATGAGAATGATGACTTAAAGTGAAGTATTCGCGAGGATCATCTTCCGTGAACGGGAATCTCTATTTCCTCAGGTTGAGGGGGTTTACTAAAATGAGGGCCTGACGCGATTGTCTTCTGAACGGAAAATTCAGAATAATTTGGTATCTTATTTTGTTGGTGATGATGCACGGTTCTTCCAGTCAAATCAATACTCAAGCAACTGAGGCGGAAGGTCGATCCAGCTTGTTGCGAATGGTGTTAGAATCCATTGTGTCACTGGCGATTGCCGTGATCCTTTTCAGGACCTTTCAGGCAGAAGGTTACATGATTTCCACCGGCTCAATGGCTCCTTCATTGCTGGGATACCATAAACAGGTCGTTTGTCCCCGGTGTGAATTCTCTTTTACCTATGGTGTGGCGTATGACGATTCGGTTTCCAACAACCGATTTCAGGCACACAATCATTCACATGGAGAAGCCCTGCATCAGGCCGGCCAGTATGCGACGTGTCCTAATTGCAGTACACACTCGATCGATTTGACCAATGTACCCCGCAATGAAGGCGACCAGTTACTCGTTTTTAAACATGCCTATTATCTGAAAGGACCAGAGCGCTGGGATGTTGCCGTCTTCCAGAATCCAACGAAACCCACACAAGCGTATGTGAAAAGAATCGTTGGGCTGCCAGGTGAATCAATCCAGGTCAAAGACGGAGACTTGTATATCAACGGTAAAATTGAACGTAAGGATCTGAAAACGCAACGTGCGGTTCGGTTGCTGGTTTATGATCATCATTATCAACCAGAGGATGATGATTTTTTTCAACCCCGATGGACTCCCGTTGAAAACGAGGACGATACGGATTCCCACGACTCCCACTCCTGGACCTCGCACGGAGATCAATTTGTTTTTGATGCGACTAAGGGAGATCCATTAAACACTTCTGCCAGAACTCAATGGTCCTGGGTAAAGTATCAACACTGGATGCGAGAGGGAGGGCATTATTTCACACCCGTTGCTCTTAAGGAGTGGCCAGAGGAAATTGAAAGACCAGAACCAGTGTTTGGTCGCGTGCAATATGATGAGTTAAAAAAACAGCTCAGTTGCAAAGGCGCCATGCCAGCAGAAGATTGTCATCGTTATCTGGATCAGACAGAAAATGAAGAATTCCGTTACGCGATGGCATTGCTTTATGAAAAATCACATGTCGCTCCGGTCATGGATCACTATGCTTACAATAGCGGATTGGAAAATCAGGAATCGACTCCCATTCACGATTTCATGTTTGAATGCGACCTGAATGTCATTTCAGGAGAGGGGGAGTTTGCGATTGAACTGTTCGACGGGCATCATCGCTTTCGGAATCTCATAAACTTCAAACAGGGGCAAGTCTCGCTTTATATTGATGACCAGAAAAAGGCGGTCCGTACGGGCAAGCTCCGCGGAGAGTTCAGATCGCAGGTTGCGACAGTTGAAATGTCATTGATGGATCGTCAGGTTTTGTTGGCCATCAATGGTCAATTGGTGTACCAGCCTCTGTTGTATGGTGTGAGCCCGAAACTGCGGGCAGAGATACGAGAGCCTGTTCGATTCGGCACGAACGCAGGGCGCTTAAAATTGACCAATTTAAAACTCTATCGAGATATCCATTACACTCGCGGAAAAGCCCTGCATGGTGTTGATGAACCTTATCAGCTCGATGAACAGAGTTATTTCGTGCTCGGCGATAATAGCCCGGTTTCGTTGGACAGTCGGAGCTGGTCAGAGGGAAATGTTGATCATAAATACTTACTGGGAAAGCCTTTTCTAGTCCATTTACCATCCAGGCAGGGTGAAGTGAAAATTGGGGATCATGTGGGTCACTTGCGCATTCCAGATTTCACCCGTATTCGCTATATTCATTAAAGTCAAATGCTCATTATTTGAGGAAAAATCTCTCAAAATTGATGGAAAATGATCATAAATCAAGCTTGGCAGCGAATCACCAGGTCTGACTTAAGATATCGACATGGTTTCACGCTGTCACATCATCATTAATAAACAGGCCGTCTGAAATGACAAGAAAAGCGGATAAAGCAAAAGCGAAAAAAAAACTGGTAGAACCAGATGAAAAAAACAAACCCGCGGATGAAAAAGTCCGCGGCCGACATAATGAAATGCGTGACACGATCGAGTCGATCATCATTGCACTCGTTTTTGCGTTTGTTTTCCGTGCCTATTCTGCGGAAGCGTTTGTGATTCCCACTGGGTCAATGGCGCCCACACTGTATGGTCGTCATAAAGAAATCAATTGCCCCGAGTGTAATGTGAAATACGCAGTCGGCGCCAGTGATGAGGTTGGAAAATCCGGGTATTACAGCCCCGGCTTGAATGTGACAGGGTCATACTGTCCCAACTGCCGCTACTATACTGATCTTCGAAAGGCTACACCTTTCACGGGAGATCGAATTATTGTCAATAAGTTTCCCTTTGAGTTTGGTGACCCTGACCGCTGGGATATTATCGTCTTCAAATACCCCGAAGAATCACAGACAAATTATATTAAGCGTCTGGTCGGTTTGCCCGGCGAAGAAATAAAAATTTCCCGCGGTGACGTCTATGCCAGAAAAAATGAAAAAGAACCATTTCAGATTCTGCGCAAGAATAATTTGCAGAAACAACTGGCAGTACAGCAATTGGTCTACGATGATGATTATCCACCCAGAGATATCCTGAATGCAGGTTGGCCTGAACGCTGGTCGGTCATGACTCAGGTTGCTCCTGATCAAACGAAGTTTCAGGCAGCAAAGGAATCTGGCTGGGAAATCGACACTGAGTCGCGTGCTTATCAATTTCGGGACAGTACTTCGGACGCTTCTTCCGGGGATCTTCAGTGGTTGCGTTATCAGAATATTATCCCACTTCAAAAAGAGTGGCAGTTACTGCAGGAGAATCCGGAGCTATTTAAACAGGAGATACAGACATCTTCACCACGACCACGATTAATCAACGACTTTACTGCCTATAATCATTATTCAGGAGGGGATCCAAACAGAGACTATCTTTATGACTCGGTTCATTGGGTAGGCGATCTGACCCTCAGCTTTGACGTTGAGATTCAATCGGACGCTGGCGAAATTCTTGTTGAACTCATGCGGGGCGATCGACATTATCGAGTTCGATTTGATATTCAGACGGGCCAGGCAAAACTCTATTACGTGGAAGATTTTCCTAATCCGGAACCCGTGGAAACAGAGTTGGCAACCGTCGAAACGGAACTCAAAGGCAAGGGCTCCCATTCAGTGATGTTTGCGAATGTTGACCAGAGGCTCTGTCTCTGGATTGATGGTTCAGAAGTAGATCTGGAAAACAAAACGGAATATCAACCACCCATATCTCCGGCACCCCGCGATGGTGATTTAGCTCCTGCGGGAATTGCTGGTCGGGGAACGGATTTTGTGGTTTCACATTTGTTACTCCAACGTGATCTTTACTACCGTGCAGCAAAACCTTATGAGCTGAAAGAGTATTCCGGGGAGAATAAGTTTCTATGGGATTTACTTTGGGATCCGGCAGCCTGGAGTCGTCAATATGAAAATAATCATCAACATGTTTTCTTTGAAAAATTAGCAGACGATGAGTTTTTTGTACTGGGCGATAATTCCGCTCGTAGTGCGGATAGCCGCATGTGGGATAATAAACGAAATGCGGAACGGGCTCATGCGGTACCTCGCTCGGCTCTGGTAGGTAAAGCATTTATGATCTACTGGCCTCATGGAATTCCGTTTATGAATGACGGGCGCGGTTATTCTCCTGATATCGGGCCTTTTAAGAGATTTTTCTACCATCAAACCTCTCCAGGGAACTACCCCAGAGATCCGTATGCCAAGCTGTCTGTACCCTTTTATCCAAATGTATCTCGGATGAAACGAATTCGATAGCAGTTCCATGACATCGAAATGTCTTATAAATCGCTCTTAAGCAGATTCATGGATTTTGGTAGAATGCTTCTGGAGAGTCTTCAGGTAAGCAAAATCGTCAAGGAGGACGTGTGTCATGGCATTACTGGAATGTGTTGGGCTGGTCAAAGATTACCCCGGAAAACGCGCCGTTGATGGTGTCGATTTTTATGTCGAGCGCGGCGAAATTGTAGGACTTCTGGGACCAAACGGCGCCGGCAAGACAACCACTTTCCGTATGGCCTGCGGGATGGTTGCACCGACAAAAGGGCGAGTTTATCTCGAAGAGACAGATGTCACGTCCTGGCCGATGTATAAACGTGCCCGACAGGGAATGGGATATCTTCCTCAAGATGAAAGTGTCTTTGTCAAACTTTCCATCGAACAGAATATCTATGCCATCCTTGAATTTCTGGACTTAAACCGCAAACAACGCCACGATACCGTTGATCGTCTGCTGGATCAGTTCGGTTTGACTTCCAAGCGCAAGCAGATTGCCTCAACACTTTCCGGTGGAGAGCGAAGGCGTCTGGAGATTGCCCGTTGTCTGGCCAGTGCTCCCGAACTGATTTTGCTGGATGAACCGTTCACCGGAATTGATCCCGTCACGATTCACGATATTCAGGATATAATTGCCGACCTGCGCGACAGCGGTATTTCGATTTTACTGACTGACCACCGGGAACGTGAAACGCTAACAATTACAGATCGCAGTTATATTATCAGTGCCGGCCAGGTACTCGTCAGCGGAGACGCAGAGACAGTGCTGAGTGATGAATCTGCACAGGCACTCTACTTTGGGAAGCGGTTCGACAAAGGTTCGATCATCGAAGGGCGAGAAGCCTTTGGTACACGCACATTTGACCGTGACGCGGCTTAGTTTGAAGCCTGGCTGAATCTGCCGTGAGAGCGGTTGGTTGATTTCACAGGTTTGTATTGAGGATGCCTCGCGGAAGAGGCTCTCAGTCTAACTCAGGTAACGACCGGGCTGCCATTTCAGGGCGGCTCTTCCGATACACATCGAATCTTCCAGGCGGTTCATACAAATTCCTGCTGCCGGCAGAAGAATGATATCTCCCTGATCCACGGGAGCATAACCATTCGCAAAAACCACTTCTTCGAGACGGGCCAGAATCGTGGGAATTGTCGAAGAGATGGAATTGCCATAGTAGGGCAGATTATTGAGATAGTCGGCAGTGATCGGAATCTGGCGTGCTGCCGCGATCATTGCTTTCAATAATTTACCACTCGGCTGGTGGGGAGCGATCAGGATTCGTTCTCCTTCTCCGGCCACTTGTTTGTATGATTTCAAACAGGCTTCGAGCATCAAATCAACACCATTCAGGAAAACGGACTCACCATCCATATGCATGACAAGTTTATGTTCCGGACGCCCGCGAAAATCATACATATCGCCTTGTTCGGTCCAAAATAACGGGACCTCTTCTTTACGACGATCTGCGGGAATATATTCCGTTGCGGTTTCTACATGCAATAAGGAGTGGCCTGGTCCTCTCCAGAGAGTGGTTCCGGTAGCACCCGCAGAGACGATTCCACAAAATGCTTTATCGGACGAATCATGCCAATGTTCAGGAGTTTCGACTGTGAGCAGTGGAATGTGCACGCCATCCGGAAGATCTTCCAGTAATTGCGAGGCACGGTTCAACAGCTCGATGAAACCAACACAGCCATAATTTAAAGGAATAAATCGATCGGCGGGAATATTCAGCTCGGCTGAGAGCTGGTTACATAATTGGAGCGCTGATTGATGATTGGTGTGGGAATGACAGAGAAGAATCGCCGGGCATTCTGCCCATTCAAATCCAACCGTCATTTGCAGTTTCTCTGCAATGGCAACGGCAATATCAATGGGCGAAAGCTGAGGTTGAAGTAGTCGGCGCGTTTCGATCCCGGTGGAGCGACTAATCGCTTTCACACTGGAAAAGCCATCGGTGATTCCCTGATGAGAAAGTGCATAGACTCGCTCATTATCTAGTAGTTCAAAAAGTTCATTATGATCTGCAAGATCTACTATTTCTGTAAGTGCAAATCCATTATCCTGCATAAAGTTATCCCAACCTAATTATCGCAGAAAGGGAATCCATAACCCTAATCGACTGAGTATGGGCAACAATCGCCTAAAGTGCAATTGATTAGGAATAAATGAGGATAATTTTTTAGTAAGTCTAATCAAAATGATCGATCAGGTAGATTCCCATTCTGGTGAATCGGCATCTGATGGGAAAATGCATGTGATGATATGTTCAGAGGTTCCAGGAGAGGATCGCTAATAACGTCATTAAGACACCCATGATGATCAGGGCATAGAAGAAAAAGCGGATCGAACGTTGAATAATCACCTGAGGGATTTCATAGCGCGTCGCGTTATAGACCAGACTGATCACCGCCAGGAGCGGAATCAGGTAGATAATGGCATTGACCTGGTTCGCTAAGAGAAGTGGAATCGACATGCTTGTGGTGCCTTTGCTTTATGAAACGCGCTGCTGCAAATTGTCTGCGAATCTGCTTTCAGGTCTTCGTTGGTGTGGGCTCATTGTCCGGGCTGGCGTTTTCTTCTTCGTCACCTCTTCCATAGGCGGGTCCATCGAAGGCATCCCAGATGACAAGTAGATTTAACAGGCCGGCAATCCAGGTAAATACGACGGCAAACTCATAACGTTTCCCCAGTTTTTTGTTGACGTCATCAAGTGCGTGATTCGTTAAAGGCATTTCAAACCAGTTAAGAAAAGGTCTGGGAATCGATCCTTCGATGTGGCCGGTATCGGTTCGGCGCCCGTCCACTTCACGCACGACAGCACATTCGAGCAATCGTCGTGAATCTCCCTTTAACTGTGGACCCATGCCGATCGGATCGGAAAGATTGAGTGTGTCGATAGGTTTATTATCCAGGGTGCCTTCAAAAGTGCCACTGATTTCGGGGCCAAACTCTCCAGGGATGGTCTTCAGCTTGATAATGCCATCCAACTCACCACTGATGTTTTTGCCGTCATCACCACGATCCAGAAGTGTTCCCTGGAAAGGCGCCTCCAGAGGCATTTCCTGAGGGTAGGGGTGGGAATCAAAGTATCTGGCATTGGCTCCATTGCGTGCGAGATTATCTGGATTCATTGCTTTATTATAGCGTGAAGTCTGAATCAAAGCCGGTAGGGCGGGTAGGCCGACTCCCACCTGTGCAAAATAGCCGAGATTTCGTTTACCTGGTTCTGACTGGTAATAGACGGTTTTCCAGTCTCCTAATGCCATACCGCAAAAAAAAGTACTCATGATACAGAAGCAGTAGATGGCGGCTTTGAAGGTTCTACCTTGATAAAAGTGACCGGCGCCTGGAATGAGAAAAGCTAAAATCGCAGCGATCACTGGATTCTTCAGTTCAATTTGATTGTGACTGTCAGTCATTTCAAGATCCTCAGGCACTTCCTCTGTTAAAAAGACACGTACAGGAATTTCGTTTCCCAGCGGTGGATATTAGCGGCAAAGTAAAAAAATCATAAGAGCACTCCGAGAAAGTGAGAACTTTCGGGTCTTTCTCTCTGCTGACCGTAGTATATCTCAACAGGAATCCAAGTGACAGACTAACCTGAAGTCTTTGTTGTTTATGGAGTTGAGAATAGAGTCTCTCTTTATTCCAGAGGGAGGTTCTCCCATCATTATTTCAGAGTTACTGCTCTCCTTCAGCGCGTTTGGACCACCAGGGAAGACTGATTCCCCCATCAATGGTTGTGGTACTTCCCGTCATATAATCAGCATCGTGGCTGGAGAGAAATGTAACCAGTTTCCCGACTTCATTAGGACTTCCCAGTCGTTTCCAGGGAATATTTTCGGCACCTGCCTTCAGTTGTTCATCGCTAAAGAACTTTCGTTCTCCCGGTGTATCGATCCAGCCTGGATGAACGGTATTCACGCGAATTTTGTGAGGAGCGAATTCAATGGCAGCGGTTCGTGCCATATGGTCGATGGCCGCCTTTGCCATGTTATAAGCAGCCGACGTGGGGATCGCAATCACCGCATGAGGAGAACTGATCACCACGATTGCGCCTCCTTGATCCTGTTTGACCATTTGTGAAGCTGCTGCGCGAACACCAAAAAAGGCACCCCACATCGTGACATCAATGGTTCTTTTAAATCCTTCCATGTCCGCATCCAGAATCAGTTCACGATCACTGTAAGCGGAATTTGAAACGAATATATCAAGGCTGCCAAATTCTTCTGCCACTTTTGCAACAGCCGCATCCACCGAGTGTTGATCAGCGACATCCGCCTGGATTGTGATCGCCTTCACACCGAATGATCGCGCCTCTTCGGCTGCCTCTTCTGCTTCTTCCGGGTGGGAGCGATAGTTGATGGCAACATTAGCTCCTTCTTTTGCCATTTCGATTGCGCAACCTCTTCCGATTCCACGGGATGCACCCGTCACGAGAGCATTTTGCCCTTCCAGTTTCATTGTGATTCTTCCTTCAGATCGTTGGGTCGTTTAATTTGATGTTGTAATTAAATCTGGTGCGATAAAATCCGTTTATTTTATTCCGATTGCTTTCTGGTTTGCACTGTCGAAGTCGAGCAGTCATTCGAATTTCACAAGCGACCAGGTCTTTTCGTTTCGTTCTCATTCAGAATCAAGAAAGCCTTCTTGACACCGACCCCGGATTGGCAGAGGCCGCGGTCTCTGCACGAGCATTATTCTGAAAAGACAACTCGAGCAAAACAAACTGTAAACAAGAGCCGCCTGAAAACAAAGAAAACCGAGGAGCATTTTATGCTCCTCGGCAAAATCTTTAGAAATTTAGGTTGTTTACAAATTGCGATGATTCAGGAAAAGATTGCTGAATCAGGCAGAAAAGCTGCTTCCACACCCACAGGATTTAACTGCATTTGGGTTGTCGAACGTGAAGCCTCGTTTTTCCAGGCTTTCATAGTAGTCGACGGTCGTTCCATCCATTAAGAGATCGCTCTTTTTATCAACGACGACTTTGACGCCATGCTGTTCTGAAACAGTATCATTTTCTTCATCCAAATCATCTACGAAACGGAAGTCGTATTGGAATCCACTACAACCACCAGAAACGATCCCGATTCTTAATAGAGAACCAGCGTCCTCTTGGCTCTCCATAAATCGCTTCAGTTCTTTGGAAGCATTTTCAGTAATTGTGACAGCCATGAAAAAAAATCTCCAGTTTAAAAAGTTGCTTGGTTTATTAACCTTTGATGGTATATCTTTTGAAATAAGAGGCCCAAAAACTAATTCTGAGTTTGGGGAAAGCGAGCCTGAATGCCCTTTGCTCTCTCATACTATTATAGCAGGAGCTCGATTTTTTCCGAGACGCTTTCTGACGGATCTTTTTAATCGTTAGGTTTTATGTAAGTGACATCTATTTAATGGGTTAAGTTACTTTTGTCCTTGGTTCGTTGACGAAATCCAAAATGAAAATTTCAGATGTCTCTCACTTATTTCCTCTGAATGGGGGTTAGCAGTCATCAGGTTTGAAAAAGGATGTGATTATCTAAAATGCGACGGTTCGATGATCAGTCTCTTTTGCACTCAAGGTGGTTCGACTTTAGAATGGAATTTCTTTTTCTGTTCTGAATGACTGAGGCAGGATGTATGAATACAGCTCGACAAGTCTTGTTATTAAGCGAGTTGGAACCGGGCCAGTTTGCTGACAGTTTTGTGTTACTGGTTTCCAAAGAGAAGGCAACCACACGTGACGGGAAGCCTTATTATCGGGTTCAGTTTCGCGATAGTAATGTGACGGCAACATCCATGATCTGGAGTGATACCACCTGGTTCGAAGATTGTGAATCGAAGTGGGAAGAAGGAGAATTTTATAAGATCCGGGCGCGCTACGATGAAAATAAATATGGTCCTCAGTTGGATCTCGATCGGATTCGCGCGGTGATCGAAGGTGATGAAGCTGATGGTTTTGATCCCAGCCTGTATTTCAATCGTTCCCGTTTCTCAAGTGAGGAAATGTTTCAGGAATTGATGGAGATCACGCAGGAACAAATTGAAGACGTTCCCCTCAAAAATCTGGTGCTAGAGATATTAAATCAGTATGAGACTGAAATCAAAACCATTGCTGCTGCCAGCAGGAATCACCACGCTTTTACAGGAGGTTTTTTGGAACATGTCTTATCTGTTACCAGGACGGCCTGTTATCTGGCAGATAAATACAGTATTTATTATCAGGAAATGCAGCCTCCTTTGAATAAATCACTGGTTGTTGCAGGAGCCATTTTGCACGATATCGGTAAACTGACGGAATTGGAATACAAGCCTCATGCTTCAAGTTATACGCCTGCGGGACGACTGATAGGTCATATTCTACTGGGGCGTGATCTGGTGCGTGATCATGCGAAGAACATCGAAGATCTCGAGCCCGAAACGTTATTGCGATTGGAGCATATGATTGTTTCTCATCAAAATTTACCAGAGTGGGGTTCACCAATTGCTCCGCATACACCAGAAGCATTATTAGTCCATTATGCCGATGACATTGATGCTAAATTCCATATGATGGCTACCATGTTGGAAGAGGTACTGCCCGGTAATGAGGATCAGTTTACCAGCCGCGATAATGCATTACGCCGCAGCATTTTTATGGGATTGAAGTCAAAAGAATAACGGTCTTCGCCCACTTGAGAACACAACAAATCACAACCAGAATACAAATTGAAATAGAAAAAAGAGAGCGATGAAATTTACCAAGATGCAGGGCGCAGGCAACGATTATGTTTACGTCAACTGCTTTGAAGAAACACTTCCCCAGGATATTTCTCGACTGGCGATAGAAGTCAGTGATCGACATAAGGGGATCGGTGCGGATGGATTAATTCTGATTTGTCCCTCCGAAAAAGCAGACGCCCAAATGCGGATGTTTAACGCCGACGGTAGCGAATCGGAAATGTGTGGCAATGGAGTTCGATGCGTGGCCAAATACGTTTACGATCATGGCATCGCACAACAACAGAATCTGAAAATCGAAACCGGTGCAGGAGTATTGAGCCTGGATCTGGAAATCACCGGCCAAAAAGTCAGTCAGGTCCGTGTTAATATGGGAAGACCCATCTTGACCAGTGCTGAGATTCCGACTCTGCTTCCCGGTGATCCTCCTGTGAATGCAGATCTGGATCTGGGAGAGGAAACACTTCAGGTGACCTGTGTTTCGATGGGCAATCCCCATTGCGTGACATTCGTTGAATCGCTCAGTGATCATTGGGTACATGGAATCGGACCGCAAGTCGAGGTCCATCCCATGTTTCCCAGACGTGTGAATGCGGAATTCATTGAGGTGATTTCCCCAACAGAATTGAAGATGCGTGTCTGGGAACGTGGTTCGGGCGAGACGCAGGCTTGCGGCACGGGCGCTTGTGCCTCAGCGGTAGCAGGCGTCCTGACAGGTCGAACCGATCGTAATGTACTTATCCATTTACCTGGTGGTGACTTACGATTGGAATGGTCTGATTCCGATGAAGTGTTCATGACGGGGCCCGCGGTGGAAGTCTTTCAGGGCATTTGGGCCGGGCCACAGTGAATGGGATCGTCTTGCCACTTCCAGACTTGGGTTTTGTCTCAGATCAGACAGAACATTTTTTTGAAATGGTCTTGCAGTAAAATAATAGAACTGATAAACCTCGGCTTCTCTCATTCTCAAAATGAATTTCAATTTTAAACCCTCAGTTAATTCGACAGGCAATGACCTTTTGCCGGCGTTCCGTGCATCCAGTCTGGGATTACCCATTGGATGGAAAATTCGGTCGCTGTTGATCGGCTGGAGTCTGTTTCTGATTGCGGGCTTTGGAGTTGCGATTCAAACAAATCCGGATCCACGTGGATTTGGAACCCATCAAAGATTTGGTTTTGCACCTTGTGTGATTCGAAATCAACTATCCATTCCCTGTCCCAGTTGTGGGATGACAACTTCCTTTTCACATTTTGTTCGCGGTCAGATCCGTCAGTCTGCTCAAGCCAACACCGCTGGTCTGGTTTTAGCTTTGGTCTGTGTTGTGATGATTCCCTGGTCCTGGATCAGTGTCTATCGCAAGCAACTCTGGCTGGTCTCAAATCCTGAAACCTGTTTGCTCTGGTTACTGTGTGGTCTGATCACGATCACACTGATCGAGTGGGTTTTTCGGCTGACTTTTTAAAATTAAAGCCCTCCAGTTTTCGAAACACGATATTCCTTTCCTGTCAGTTCAATTCATTTCCCAACCAGATATTTCGGTTCATGCCAAGGATGGCAGTAAAAATGCGTAATTTAAAACCGCAAAAAAAATCAAACTCTCGCAACATGCACTCGCTGGGAGTGGCTCTGTTGCTGTTGATCAGTTTAGGGATCAATGGTTGTTCTCTGGGTGTGATGGCGGGGAAAATGTTTTTTGGCGACCCGTTGAGAACTTGTGAATTTACCAGCCGGACGAAAGTTGATCTGTCTGAGGGAACTCAAAAAGTTCTTGTGATCTGCTCGACACCCGAATCGATTCGATCGGATTACCCCTCACTAAACTATGATTTACTCGAACAGATTACCTACAAACTAAAACGACATGATGTCAAAGTGATGGACACCGGTAAGGTGGCAACCTGGCTCGATGATAATGGTGGATCCTGGAATGACGTTGATGAACTGGCAGAAAATTTTGACGCCGACTACATCATTCATGTGGACATTGATGAATTCGATTATCGTGAGCCAAACAGTCCCAACTTATTACGTGGGAAAGCATATGGAACTGTGTCGGCGTTTGAAGTCATGGAAGTGGATGGCTTGAAACGCGCACAGGAAGTCTTTGCCAGTGAATATACCTCTGAGTATCCCAGCCACTTGCCTGTCTCGATTGAATCAGAATCACCGAAAGTCTTCAGGAAAAAATATACAGATCGTATTGCCGATCAAATTGGTCGTTTCTTTTATAATTATCACTCGGGAGATGTAATTTAATTCTTCCCTGAATCATTCAGAAGTGGCGTCCAAAGCCTAATACGGAGTTGTGAAGGATCACACGATGACAATTTTTTCGTTCAGAAAACAGGTTCATAAACAGTTCTTCAATGCAGTCACAAAACTGGCATTGGTTTTGGTGTTATGCACAACGATGTCCGGTTGCAATTATTTCATCCTGTTGGGATATCTGATAGGTGGCCCTCCCTCTATTGAGCCGGACTTCGATGCCCAGACTCAGAAGTCGATGACCGACAAAGATGTCACGGTTGCCATCGTGTGTTATGCTCCTTTAGAACTGCAATACAATTTTGACGGCATTCATAATGATCTTGCCCGCTATACGACATTTCGTTTACACGAACATAATGTGAAAGTAATCAACCCGGATCGGATTCGCGCCTGGCTGGATGAAAATCCCGATTGGGACAAGCCGGAAGAAATCGGCGAAGCCTTTGATGTCTCTTATGTGATCCATATCGAATTGCACGAATACAGTTTGTATGAGGAGAACAGTTCCGATCTCTATCGTGGTCGTGCCGAAGGCATGGTGACAGTTTATGAAATGGACGAGGATGGCGAAGGAGAAAAACTTTACAGCAAAGAAATCACCTCGTTCTATCCACTACGGGCTCCCCGCGCGACTTCAGAGGTGACCTTCTCCAAATTCAAGAAAGAGTATCTCTCTCGCTTGAGTGATGAAATTGGTCGTCTGTTTTACGAATATTATAAAGGCGACGATTTCATTCACGCTATTTAACCGAAATGCGGGTTAATGAGCACGTTTTGCCAGCTTTGGTCCTGGAATCATCGGCCGTAGCGGCTTCGCGGAATACGCTTCAGAGTCGTCTGTGGTTCGACGAAAACATCTCCCGTTTATGCTGAACTCTTGCGAGTCCTGTTGCGACCCGTTATTTTTCGTAACTGTTAGCAGTAGGCGATAAGAGACGCTTTGTGAAAAATGCGTCATTTCTTTCAGGATACGAAATCGGGATGTCTTACACGAAGCAGGAAGTCGTTGATCGCAGTCAGGTGATTTTAGCACATGCGTGGATGGTGCGCACTTTCGTGAAGCACAGTGATGAAGGCGAGGACTTTCCAGAGCTGATGCATATTGCTCGTGCGATATTTGATACATCGCGGGCGCTGGAAACACGCGTTGATGACCACGACGCCTATCTGAAAATGCTGCGAAAAAAAATCAGCAAGCTCCGGAAAGCCACCGATCAATTTGCGCTCGATGCCCCTGAAGCATCCTTGCATACGAATTTTCAACAGGCAGTCATTTCGATCAAAGCCTGTACGAAAGAGTTGGAAGAGTTATTGGAACACGTGGAATAAACCAGGGCAATGTCAGCACGAAGTATCGGGCTCGCTCGCTAGCTGTTACTCATCTTTCGTGGCATCCAGGACGGCCAGAAATGCCTTCTGTGGAATTTCGACCTGCCCGAATTGTTTGAGTCGTTTTTTACCCTCTTTTTGCTTTTCCCACAGTTTGCGTTTTCGGGTGATGTCACCGCCATAACATTTTGCGGTCACATTTTTACGTAAAGCCTGGATCGTTTCTCTCGCAATAATTTTTCCGCCGATGGCAGCCTGTATTGGTATTTCAAACTGATGTTTTGAGATTTCGACTTTCAGTCGTTTTACCAGCGCACGGCCTCTGCGTTCGGAAGATGTGCGATGGACGATCGTGGAAAGCGCATCGACTTTTTCCGCTTTGACAAGAATATCCATTTTCACCAGATCAGCCGCGCGGAATCCGATGATTTCATAATCCATCGTTCCGTAGCCACGCGTAGCACTTTTCAGCCGGTCGTACATATCGTAAACGATTTCTGCCAGAGGCAATTCATAAATCAATTGCGCACGATTCGAGCCAACATATTCGGTATTCTTGTAAATGCCGCGTCGGTCGGCACACAACTGCATAATGGGGCCGATGCTTTCTGATGGTAAGATGAATGTCACAAGGGCAATCGGTTCGCGAAATTCATCAATTTGTCCGGCATCGGGAACCGTTTGTGGATTATCGATCAATAATGTTTCACCATTTCGTTGAAGGACTTCATAGGTCACGTTGGGAGCTGTCTGCAGCAGATCAATATTGAATTCCTGCTCCAGTCTCTGTTGAATGATTTCCATATGCAGCATACCCAAGAAGCCACAACGGAAACCAAACCCAAGTGCATCACTGGTTTCGGGTACAAAACTGAAGCTGGCATCGTTTAAGCTGAGCTTTGACAATTCGTCCCGCAGTTTTTCGAAGTCGGTTGCCTCTATTGGATACATACCACAGAAAACCATCTGTTGCGGTTTTTGATAACCGGGCAGCGGTGCTTCCGCCAGGTTTCTGGGGTTGGCAACCGTATCCCCCACATGCACGTGCTCCAGATCCTTAGCACCACTGACTAAGTAACCGACTTGTCCGGGGCCCAGTGATTTACCGGCTACCATCTGGGGAGTGAATTGTCCGAGTTCAATCACATCAAGCTTTGTTCCACCACGCATCAGAACAACGGATTGGCCTTTAACGATGGTTCCCTGAATCACACGTACGTAAGTCACAACGCCTCGGTAGTGGTTGTATTTGCTGTCGAATACGAGTGCCTGGAGTGGTGCGTCGGCTTCTCCTTTGGGGGGATCAATGCGTTCGATGATCGCGTCGAGAACTTCTTCGATTCCGATTCCATTTTTAGCGCTGACCATCAAGGCCTCAGTCGGGTCCAGGCCGATCACGGTTTCAACCTCTTCCAGTACTTCATCAATGCGCGTGACCGGTAGATCAATTTTATTGATGACCGGGATGATTGACAGATCCGAATTAATAGCAGCATAAGCGTTAGCAACTGTCTGCGCCTGCACTCCCTGAAACGCGTCGACCAATAACAGGGCGCCTTCGCAGGCGGCCAGACTACGCGAGACTTCATAGTGAAAGTCAACATGGCCGGGAGTATCAATCAGATTCAGCTCGTAGGTTTCTCCCTTGTACTCGTGATAGATGGCAACCGTGCGCGCTTTCACGGTAATTCCGCGTTCCTGTTCGATCTGCAAGTCGTCCAGAATCTGGGATTTGAATTCTCTCTCTGTGATCGCACCGGTTTTCAGTAGTAACTGATCGGCGAGCGTGCTCTTTCCATGATCGATGTGAGCGACAATGGAAAAGTTTCGAATCAATCGGGGCTCAGTTGCCATTTAAATAGAACTCGTAATTCATTTTTGTAAGATCACCCGGCAATAATAAACCCGGTTTGATCATTAATTTGTTTTCGCTTTGAGGCTGGCGAGTCGGGCACAGCCGGCTGCGCCAATGTATCCTGCATCAGAGCCCAGATCAGCAAAGTCGATGATGGTATTTTCATAAGGTACGCGAAACGCTCTGTGTTTGACCTCTTCACGAATGCGGTTCATAAAACGTTGGCCCAGTTCGGAGCCTTTGCCACCAAAAGTCACAGCACCACCAAACAGCACCATATCCGGGTCAATGGTATGCATGAGGGTGGTGGTGCCTACTCCCAGATACATGGCCGAATCCATGATCAATTCATTTGACAGGTCATCCCCTTGTTCCGCCATCTGTGCAATTAGAAGAGGTGTGAGTTCTGTTCCTGCTTCCAATTGTACGTTTAATAACGAATCGCGGCCTGCATCCAGCTCTTCCTGACATCGACGCACAAGAGATTTCCCGCCCGCATATGCTTCCAATGTTCCATACTGTCCTGAATCACACAAGCGACCGTTTGTCATTTGAATGATGCTATGGCCACATTCACTTCCGTGAGAGTGCCGTCCTTCGATGATCATCTCATCTATAATAATACCGCAGCCAATGCCTGTACCCAGCGTCCAGAACACCAGACTATGTGCTTCCTGTGCACCCCCTACCCAATATTCTCCATAAGCGGCAGCGTTTGCATCATTCTGGAAGATCGTCATTTTTCCCGAATAATGATCACTGATGACCTGTCGAATGGGAAATCCTTTCCACGTCGGCAGATTCGGAGGGTCGACAAACTTCCCGCCCGGAATATCCATCGTGCCAGGAGCGGCAATCCCAATCGCTTTGATATCATCCATCGTAAACTGGCAGTCAGACAAAACATGCTCAATGGCCTGATAGATGTGTTGTAATCCAGCCTCCACACCTTTGTCCACATCTGTTTTCGTCTTGCAAAATGCCAGTGTTTGACCGGAATCGTCTACGATGCCAACTTTGACATTTGTACCACCAATATCAACGCCGACAAAATAGGGGCCATTATCTTTTGTCGGTTTCATGTCGCCGGTGGTACTCCGCTTGTATTTAGTATTTTGAAATCGATCTCTGGCGTGAACTCAATTGAGCCAGCGAATGATTCGATTTTTGTGTGAAGACGTAATACGATCCTCGCTGATTTCTGCTAATCGACATCAGTTCAGAGGAAGACCAGCGGCACGAGATGGAGTATAGCCGAGCCAACTGGCAGGATGCAATCAACAGGCATGCAAAACAGACTCCACTGGCGTTTTCAGTACTTGTTCGAATCGCCCTCAATTCAGGTGAAATATCCTGTTTTAGCGTCCTCTCAACCAATCGGCCTGGAACAGAGGCAGCATTGGATTCCCGGGGTACGTTGCTTGTGATAGAAGAACTTTCTGGAAAATCGACTCGGCTATAGTGAAACTCCTTGGCGCCTCATTCGAATTGGGAGAGGATAAATCAGGTCAGCAATGAGGTTTCTATTTCACAGACGTCGTTCAGCTCAAAGGCAAGATATGATTTATCAGTTTCGAATAGTGGTTTTTGTTTTGGCATGCAGCCTGGGCTTGAGTTGCTTCACTTCTTCGTTGAGAGCGGAGCAGACTCAGCCGAGTCGTCCGAATATTATTCTGTGTATGACCGACGATCAGGGTTGGGGTGAAACTGGTTTTAATGGTCATCCCATTCTCAAAACTCCCCATCTGGATGATATGGCTGCCAGCGGGTTACGCTTAGATCGTTTTTATGCGGCGGCTCCCGTCTGTTCGCCCACGCGCGGCAGTTTTCTAACGGGGCGCCATCCCAATCGGTTTGCCTGTTTCAGTTGGGGCCATACTTTAAGACCACAGGAAGTGACAGTGGCGGAAGCCGTCAAGTCAGCCGGATATACCACGGGCCACTTTGGGAAGTGGCATCTGGGATCGGTTCAGGCGAATAGCCCCGTCTCTCCCGGAAACAGCGGATTTGATGAATGGGTTTCGAGCCCTAATTTTTATGAGAACAATCCGTTCATGAGCCACAATGGAGTGGTGACACAGCTCAAAGGTGAGAGTTCACGTGTGACCGTTGATGCAGCACTCAAATTCATAAAACAGGCTGACAAGAAAAAGAAACCCTTTTTAGCGGTGATCTGGTTCGGAAATCCTCATACACCCCACGAAGCGGTCTCGGAATTGAAAGCCCTTTACAAAGATCAGGATCCCAGCTTTCAAAACTATTTCGGCGAGATTACCGGCGTTGATCGTGCCATGGGACATCTGCGTCAACAGTTACGGGATCTGGGTTTGGCAGAAAACACATTGCTCTGGTTTACAAGTGACAATGGTCCTCGTCCTCCCCGTTTTAAAACAGAAGCGGCCCGTGCCCAGGCAACCGGCGGACTTGCCGGCTGGAAAGGTAATCTGTGGGAGGGAGGCATCCGAGTCCCCTCCATGATCGAATGGCCTGCACGCATCAAAAAACCGGAGACATCAAGTGTGCCTTGTGGGACGATTGATATTTATCCGACCGTTTTACAGATTGTCGGCGCGAAGGTTTCTCATCAGCCGCATCTGGATGGAGTCAGTCTGTTACCTCTGATTGATGGGCAGATGACGAAGCGATCCCGGCCGATGGGTTTCTGGACTTATCCGATGAAAGGACATCCCAAACGCAGTACAGATATTTTACTCGCGCTTCAGAAACGACAGACACCGGAAAAGCCGAACCCGGCAGGACCCATTCCGGACGCCAAAGCAGCCAGTCTGGAAACGGAGTATTCAAAGCATGAACTGCCGGGAGCAGCAGCCTGGATCGATGGCGATTATAAATTACTGAAGATGGTTTCAAAAAAGAATCAAGAGGAATACAAACTCTATCATCTGGGGCATGACCGATCTGAGAAGAACGATCTTTCCGGAGACGATCCCGGTCGGCTACAGAAAATGAAATCAGGTTTACTTGATTGGCAGAAATCTGTGGTCGACAGTCTGAATGGCAAAGACTATGCAGACTGATCGTAAATAGAAACCAGTCGATTAAAAAGTAAGAAAACGCTTGTGGACTCTTCCAAAACAGGCTGTTACAGAAGGGACACTGGCCAGACTCTCAAAGACCAGACAATACGGAATATGTGAAAATCCTGACTCGGAAGGGTTGTATGTTTGCATTTGATGTTGGGTCTTTGCAATAATTGAATTTATAAACAATCATAAGGAAATCAAAGGTGTTCTTTCTAAAATTGAAGGGGCACTTTTCCTGCCATTTTCCTTTTTGCTCACCTGTCACACTTGATTGAGGATCATTATGAACTCGGGACCAATACAACGTTTATTTAGTCTGGCGACTCTTTCGTTATTAATACTGACAGTGGCGCTCACCGGCCCGTTGTTGGCAGAAGGAGCGAAAAAAGAATTGAGAGCGGGCATTATCGGGTTGGATACCTCGCATGCAATTGCCTTCACCAAAATGCTTAACACGGGAAAACCGACGGGCGAATTGGCTGGTATTCGTATTGTAGCGGCTTACCCCAAAGGCAGCCCGGATATTGAGTCCAGTGTTTCGCGCGTTCCCGCTTATACAAAGCAAGTCAAGGAGATGGGAGTCGAGATTGTTGACTCCATTGATGAGCTTCTCAAGAAAGTGGATGTTGTCTTTCTGGAAACCAACGATGGTCGTCCTCACCTGGAGCAGGCGCTACCCGTCCTCAAGGCCGGCAAGCCAATTTTTATTGATAAGCCGATTGCAGGTTCCTTAACCGATGCGGTTGCTTTGTTCGAACTGTCACGCAAATACAATACGCCGATGTTTTCTTCGTCCTCACTGCGTTTTTCCAAAGGAGCACAAAATCTTCGGAATGGGGGAGAAGGCAAGATCACCAAATGCAGCACGCATAGTCCGTGTTCTCTGGAATCAACGCACCCTGATCTGTTCTGGTATGGAATTCATGGCGTAGAAACACTTTTCACCGTGATGGGCACTGGTTGCCAATCGGTCAAAAGAACTGTCAGTAATAAGGACCGTGATGAAGTCGTCGGGAAATGGTCCGGCGGACGCGAAGGCCAGTTTTCAGGTGTTCGCAAAGGAACTCCCAAAGGCTATGGTGGTACCGCTGTCGGGAAAAATGGAGAAGTTCCCGTGGGTGGCTATGATGGATATAAGCCGCTACTCGTGGAAATTGTCAAGTTTTTCCGCTCTGGTAAACCTCCAGTCAGCGAAGCAGAAACACTGGAAATCTATAGCTTCATGGAAGCTGCTGACGAAAGTAAACGTCAAGGTGGAGCAGAAGTCACACTGGCCAGTGTCTTAGAGAAAGCCAAAAAAGAAGCCCACAAGAAACTCGCAAAGCTGGATCTGGCGGGCGGTGATCTTTCGGAAACAGACAACAAGCTCTCGTCTGCGGAAAAAGCCGCGGGTTGGAAACTGTTATTTAATGGTAAAGATTTTTCCGGTTGGAAATGCAATAACGGTAAATCAATTGCCGCTCCGATTGAAAATGGAACTTTGGTGCCTTACAAGTCTGGCGGTTATTTAATCGTTTATGAAAAACCAGTTGGCGATTTCAAATTCAAATGCGATGTCAAAATGCCGGAAGAGTGCAACTCCGGTGTGTTTTTTCGTGTGGGTGATCTGAAGAATCCTGTGCAGACCGGATTCGAAGCACAGGTGATTAGCGGAAAAGGAACCGGCATGCATGATTTTGGTGCGATTTATGATCTGGTCGCTCCTGACGTCAATCGAGCCAATGCACCGGGAGAATGGACCAATTTTGAGATTACCTGTAAAGGACCGCACATCAGTGTTGCCGTGAATGGAAAAGTGGTCGCCAGTTTAAACGCCGATGAGTGGACAGAAGCAGGAAAACGCCTGGATGGTTCCAATCACAAATTTAAACAGGCTGTGAAAGATTTCCCGAGAAAGGGATACGTAGGTTTTCAGGACCACGGGCATAAAGTCTGGTATAAGAATGTGAAGTTACTGGAGCTTTAAATAAACGGTTACTTTCAAAGTGACCATATCAGCCATCTGAGAGGAATCCCCCGTTCTTTCAGATGGCTTTTTTTACGCGCGTTGAGCAGGCTGCCATTTGGCAGGATCTCAATTGGTGAAGGCGAACAACGATTTCAGTTTTGATCTGGTCTTCAGACCCTGCTCGCGTAATCGATTTGAATTTTGATGCATCGAAAATTTTAATTTGAGCCATGAAACGGACTTTTCCGAAACAGAATGAAAAATGATGCAATTAGTACCTTGCTTTCACTACAAAAAAAGGGGGATCTGTGTAAAATAGCCGCGAAATAATAGCCATTTTCCGTGGCACACCTATAAAGAAGTCACAGAACAGCAGAGATGTCCGTGTCGTTCTTGTGCAGCATTCAGATGGTTTGATAAACCACATCAGGCGAGTTAATAAGTATAACTCGTTGTATTCAGGTTCAAAATTCAATGATTACAATTAAAAAAGGGCTGGATCTGCCAATTGCCGGCGAGCCTTCTGCGTTGATCGAAAATGGGCCGGCCATTCGGTCAGTTGCTCTGATTGGTCCTGATTATGTTGGCATGAAGCCCACGCTGGCTGTTGACGTTGGTGACACTGTCAAAAAAGGCCAAATGCTTTTCAGTGATAAAAAGACCGAAGGCGTCATTTTTACCTCTCCCGTCTCGGGCAAAGTGACTGAGATCAATCGTGGTGCAAAACGCGTCTTTGAGTCGATGGTCATTCAAGTCCAGGGTAGCGATGAAGAATCCTTTGCTTCTTACAGCGATGAAGCGCTGGCGAGTTTGACTCGGGATCAGGTTCAGGAGAATCTGTTGAAATCCGGATTGTGGACCAGTTTGCGAACACGTCCTTACAGTCGTGTGCCCGCTCCCGGAACAACGCCGCATTCCATTTTTGTAACCGCCATCGACACCAATCCATTGGCACCGCCTCCTGAAGTGGTTCTGGGCGAAGAGCCCCGTGCGTTTACTCAGGGATTGGAGGCGCTAAGAACACTGACTGATGGGAAGCTTTATCTGTGTAAAGCTCCGGGAACTAATTTGCCCGGATGTGAACTGGATTTTGTGACTGTGGAAGAGTTTGGTGGCCCCCATCCTGCCGGTCTGGCGGGTACGCACATTCACTTTCTTGATCCAGTCAGTGAGAATAAAACGGTCTGGAATATCAATTATCAAGATGTGATTGCCATCGGTAAGTTATTTTCGACAGGCAAACTATACACAGATCGCGTGATTTCCCTGGCGGGTCCTGTGGTCAAAAATCCCAAGTTGCTGAAAACGACATTGGGTGCCAGCCTGTTCGATTTAACGGAGGGCAATCTTGAAGAAGGCGAGAATCGACTGATTTCCGGTTCGGCACTTTCCGGCCGCACCAGTCAGGGGCCATTTGCCTATCTGGGTCGTTATGCATTGCAGGTGACTGTGCTCAAAGAAGGCAACCATCGTGATTTTCTCGGATGGATGGGCCCTGGGTTCGATAAGTTTTCAGTGGTTCCTGTTTTTATCTCTTCCTGGTTAGGAAAAGGAAAAAAGCATTCGTTTACGACATCGACTGAAGGCAGTAAGCGGGCGATGATTCCGATTGGGACTTATGAAAAAGTGATGCCTCTGGATATTTTGCCCACATTCCTGCTGCGAGCGTTGATTACAGAAGACACCGAGCAGGCAAAAGAACTGGGATGCCTGGAGCTGGATGAAGAAGACTTGTCGTTATGCACGTTTGTGTGTCCCGGGAAATATAACTATGCGTCGTTACTGCGTAATAATTTGACAAAGATTGAAATTGAAGGTTAATGCGAAGTACGCCCGTTTGGGCAAATTGCATTGATAAAGTAATGCGGTCGAGTGTGTTGTTAACCTGATAGATAAAATTGTTAGCCCTTGATGTCATCTTGAAATAATTTCATTTCAAATGACGGTAGAGATCAGTAGTCAAAGTTGGTGTTTACCAGACTGGCTCTGTTCCAGGGTCATCAAACAAGAAAGATAAAGCACGAAATGAAGCCGTTACGAAATCTTCTTGATAAGGTACACCCTCTTTTCGATAAAGGGGGAAAGTTCGAGAAGCTTTACCCACTTTATGAAGCAAACGACACATTCCTTTATACTCCTGGTGAAGTAACAGATGAAGCTTCACATGTGCGTGACTCGATCGACTTAAAACGCATGATGAGTATGGTGATTGTCGCATTGGTGCCCTGTGTGTTTATGGCGCTTTATAACACCGGTTATCAAGCAAATGCGGCAATGAGTGCAATGGGCATCGACTCGGTTCCCGGTTGGCGTGGCGAAGTGATGTCTGCCGTTGGGATTGCCCCTGATGCGAGCAGTCTTGTTTCCAATCTGGTCCATGGCGCACTTTACTTTTTCCCAATCTATATTGTCTGCATGGCCGTCGGTGGTATGTGGGAAGGTCTGTTTTGTATCGTGCGTCGGCATGAAATCAATGAAGGCTTCCTGGTTACCGGGATGCTATTCCCTTTAACACTACCACCTACAATTCCTCTCTGGCAGGTGGCAATCGGCATCACTTTTGGTGTTGTGATCGGCAAGGAAATTTTCGGGGGAACCGGTAAGAACTTCCTGAATCCGGCTTTGACGGCTCGTGCGTTTCTCTACTTCGCTTACCCCGCACAGATTGTTGGCGATACAGTTTGGACTGCCGTCGATGGCTTCAGCGGTGCGACTTCACTCGGTCAGATGGCGGTTGCCTCACCTGAAGTGGGCATGAAAGCGGTTACAAATTCCATCGCCGATGGTGGACTGGGAATTTCCTGGATGCAGGCATTCATGGGACAAATTCAAGGTTCTATGGGAGAAACTTCTGCTTTTGCGTGTCTGCTGGGTGCTGTTTTTCTCATCCTGGCTGGCATTGGTTCCTGGCGCGTGATGGCAGGTGTTCTGGTGGGGGCGATGGGACTTTCGCTCTTGCTGTATCTGATCGGCAGTAATACAAATGCCATGTTCGCGATGCCACCGCAGTGGCATTTAGTAGTCGGAGGCCTGGCCTTTGGTCTGGTGTTTATGGCCACGGATCCGGTATCCGCAGCGATGACGGAGAATGGCAGATGGATTTATGGAATATTGATTGGTGGAATGACAATTCTGATTCGGGTTGTCAATCCGGCGTACCCAGAGGGAATTATGCTGGCAATTCTGTTTGGAAATGTCTTCGCACCTCTGATTGACTATTACGTTGTTCAAGCAAATATTAAAAGAAGGTTGGCGCGAAATGTCGCGTGATTCAATAGGATTCACATTTTTGGTATCGGCTGCGTTATGCGTGGTCTGCTCAATCCTCGTGTCCGGGGCTGCCGTCGGTTTACGCGATCGTCAGGACCGGAACAAAGAGGATGAACGTAAAAAGAACATTCTCTCGGCAGCCGGTTTAGTCGAACCCGGTGATGATAGCACTAAACTCAGCGAACTTTATGATTCGCGAGTGACGGCGATCATTGTTGATTTGAATACCGGTAAAGTGGTCACCGATGATAAGGACTTGTTCCCGAATCCACAGCAATACGATCAGAAGACAGCAGCCGACAATCCAAAAATGAGTATGGAAATTCCCTCTGCGGAAGATATCGCTGGTATTAAACGCCGTGAAAACTATTCCTGGGTTTATTTAATCAGCGACGAGAGCGGGAAACTGTCTCAATACGTGCTGCCCATCAGAGGCAAAGGTCTCTGGTCAACACTCTGGGGCTTTCTGGCGTTGGATACGAATTTGAATACCATCGCAGGTTTGACGTTTTACCAACATGGTGAAACGCCCGGACTGGGGGGAGAAGTTGATAACCCCAAATGGAAAGCACTCTGGAAAGGCAAAGAAGCTTACGGTAAGGACTTCAAGCCTGAGATTGAAGTGATCAAAGGGAACGTCGTTCCAGACTCGAAAAACGCGATTCATGAAGTGGATGGTTTGTCCGGGGCAACAATTACATCACGTGGTGTGACTCACCTGCTGGATTTCTGGCTGGGTAATTTAGGATTTAAACCTTATCTCGAAAGTCTTCGGGAAAAGGGGGAAAAATAGTAATGAGTTCAAAGAAAAAAGAGGTTCTTCTCGATCCGGTTTTCAAAAACAACCCGATTGCCTTGCAGATTCTGGGAATTTGCTCGGCTCTGGCTGTAACGACCAAAATGGAAACTGCGCTGGTGATGAGTATCGCGGTGATTTTGGTCACCGCCTTTTCGAATGCCGCGGTGGCGTCGATTCGGTTACAGATTCCGGGCAGCATTCGTATTATCGTGCAAATGACAATTATTGCGTCGCTGGTGATTCTGGTGGATCAGTTTTTGAAAGCGTTTGCGTTTGAAATCAGTAAGCAGCTTTCCGTGTTTGTGGGTTTGATTATCACCAACTGTATTGTGATGGGTCGTGCAGAAGGTTTCGCGATGAAAAACGAGCCCGGTATCAGTTTCCTGGATGGGCTTGGTAACGGATTGGGTTATAGTGCGATTTTGATGATCGTGGCCTTCTTCCGCGAACTGTTTGGTTCGGGTAGTCTGTTCGGCGTTCAAATATTAACGCTCAGCCGCGAGGGTGGCTGGTATGATGCGAACGGGTTGATGCTGTTACCTCCGAGCGCGTTTTTTATCATCGGTTTTTTCATCTGGATTTTACGATCCTTCAAGACCGAGCAATTGGAGGAGGCATAACATGTTAGAACATTATCTGAGCCTGTTTATCAAATGTCTGTTTATTGAGAATCTGGCCCTGGCCTTCTTTTTGGGAATGTGCACCTTTCTGGCCGTTTCCAAGAATGTCAAAACTGCTTCCATGTTGGGAATTGCCGTCATCGTCATTCAGGCGATTACCGTTCCCGCCAATAACCTGATCTATCAGCATCTCCTGAAAAAAGGTGCTCTGGCCTGGGCCGGTTACCCGGACGTCGATCTGACTTTTGTCGGTTTGATCTGTTATATCGGTGTGATTGCAGCAATGGTGCAGATTCTGGAAATGACATTGGATCGATATTTCCCTGCTTTATATAACTCGTTGGGAATTTTTCTACCACTGATTACTGTGAACTGTGCCATCCTGGGAGGCACACTGTTCATGGTCGAACGGGATTATAATTTTCCTGAAAGTGTTGTCTTCGGACTTGGCTCCGGCGTTGGCTGGGCAATTGCGATTATGGCCCTGGCGGGCATTCGTGAAAAATTGAAATACAGTGATATCCCACTCGGATTACGGGGGCTGGGCATCACTTTTATTACCGTTGGTTTAATGGCGATGGCCTTTATGGCGTTCTCCGGAATCCAATTATAAATCTTCACTACACTACATTCTATCTTTTATAACGGTCAACGTTTTATCATGAATGAAATTGTACTCGGCGTTATTATGTTTACGACCATTGTTTTAGCTTTGGTCGCACTCATTCTGATTGCGAAATCCAAACTGGTTGCTTCAGGTAATGTCAAAATTACCGTGAACGAACAAAAGGAAATCGAAGTTCCCGTTGGTGGTAAGTTGTTGAGTGCACTTGCCGAAAACCAGATCTTCGTTTCATCTGCTTGTGGCGGTGGTGGAACTTGTGCCCAGTGTGAAGTCAAAGTGCAGTCCGGCGGGGGAGATATTCTGGCCACCGAGCGTTCGCATTTTAATAACCGTGAAGTTCGTGAAGGCTGTCGCTTGTCCTGTCAGGTGCCGGTGAAGGGCGACATGAAAATTGAAGTGCCGCCCGAAGTCTTCGAAACCAAAAAGTGGGTCTGTAAAGTCCGATCGAATGATAACGTTGCCACATTCATCAAAGAGTTGATTCTGGAATTGCCGGAAGGCGAAGATGTCGCTTTTAAAGCGGGTGGTTTTATTCAGATTGAAGCTCCACCACACCATATTAAATACAGCGATTTTGACATTCCCGATGAATACAAAGAGGACTGGGACAATTTTAATCTATGGCGGTTTGAATCCAAAGTAGATGAAGAAACCATTCGTGCTTATTCGATGGCTAACTATCCTGGTGAAAAAGGCATCATCATGCTGAATGTGCGTGTTGCCTCTCCGCCTCCTCGTTCACCTGAGGGAACGCCTCCAGGTAAAATGTCATCCTATATTTTCGATTTAAAAGCGGGCGATGAAGTCACGATTTCTGGTCCGTATGGAGAATTCTTCATTAATGAATCGGATGCCGAAATGATCTACATCGGCGGTGGTGCTGGTATGGCTCCGCTGAGATCACATATTTATGAGTTGTATAAAGAACGTAAAACCGACCGGAAAGTTTCTTACTGGTATGGTGCCCGCAGTCTGCGTGAAATGTTCTACGAAGATGAATTCCGGGCGATTGAAAAAGACTTTCCGGATTTCAAAATGCACATCGCGCTTTCTGATCCTGTGCCGGAAGATAACTGGGATGGCTTACAGGGATTTATCCATCAGGTCTTATTGGATGAGTATTTAAGCAAACATCCCGCGCCGGAAGACTGTGAATACTACATTTGTGGTCCGCCGATGATGTTATCCGCTGTACGGAATATGCTGGATGATCTGGGAGTTGAGCCTGAGAACATCCGCTATGATGACTTCGGTTAATCAGAGACGTCTAGCGTTTCAGCGCATCACAATATTGCTGATGTTGTGCGTCGCTGTCACGGCATGTCAAACTGACCAGACGGCTTCTGAGACAGTCCCATTAAGCAAGTTGCATTTTGAGGGTCCCACAATGGGGACCCAATACCACATTACGATCTGCAGCCTGACTCCCGAGAAAGTCGATGTAGCGCGACTCAAAAAAGAAGTCGATCAGCTTTTGCAGAATATCAATCGGCAAATGTCGACTTACATCAAAGACTCAGAGTTATCTCGGTTCAATCAAAGTCAGTCTGACGAGTGGTTTGAGGTTTCGCCGGAAGTTGTGAAAGTGGTTGCAGCGGGGATCAACATCAGTAAAGAGAGCGAGGGGGCCTTTGATATGACGGTGGGCCCGCTGGTGAATCTGTGGCATTTTGGCCCGGATCCGGGTAAAAAAACGATTCCCGAAACCAGTCGCATTGAAGCGGCCCGAAAGAGTGTCGGTTACCAGCATGTCATAGTGAGACGCGATCAACCCGCGTTGAAGAAGTTGATTTCTGATGTGTATCTTGACCTGTCGGCAATTGCCAAAGGGTACGCCGTCGATGCCGTTGGTGAGTTGCTGGAATCACAGGAGATCGAAAACTATCTGGTGGAAATTGGTGGTGAGATGCGGGCGCGGGGGCACAATCAAAAACGGCTTCCCTGGCGCGTAGGAATTGAAAAACCGGTGAGTGAGAGACGGGTTGTGCAAAAAATTGTCTCACTTGCAGACCTGTCGATGGCCACATCCGGCAACTACCGCAATTTCTTTGAAGTGGAGGGAACAACGTATTCTCACACGATTGATCCCCGTACAGGTCGTCCCGTGAAACATACACTGGCTTCGGTTTCCGTTGTTGGAGAAACTTGTATGAACTGTGATGCTCAGGCGACATGCCTGATGGTATTGGGGCCCGAAGAGGGATATAATTGGGCAAAGGACCGGAACATCGCCGCTTATTTTATTGTGAAAACAGAAAACGGTTTTACTGAGCGTATTTCCCCACGCTGGCAGGAATTACTGGGAGAGGTAAACAAACCATGATGACCACAGTCTTGTTCGCCCTCGGTATATTTGCCCTCGCTTTTGCTGGAATGGCCGTCGGTGTCATCTTCAGTAATCGCTGTATCAAAGGTTCTTGTGGAGGCCTCTCCAATCTGGAAGGAGCTGAAGACTGCTCGGCCTGTGGTGGTTGTTCTGTTTCTGAAATCAAGGAGAATCAGCGCGAGCAGGTGACCGCCGCGAATTCCTGTGCGGGCGAAGAAGAAAAATAACTCAGAGGGTTTCGCTCGAAACGTCCGGTTTGTGCTTTGATTCCATTTCGACACGAACATGCCGGAAAAAATTCAATATTTTTACTGGTAGTTCGAATGAGATGTGAGACAATGCAGGAATAAGGTCAGTCTGCTGAAAAGTAGAGTGGACTTGAGAGAGTTAAGCATCAAAAGTTTCTGAATCACACCGATATCATCGATATTGAGAGGAAGTTGCCATGTCAACCACTGAAAATCAGGCTGACCCCGTTCACGTTTCTACTGAAGAAGAAGCAGTCGAGCAAACAGAAGCCGAGCAAAGCAAGAAGAGCGAAACCTCGGGAATGCATAACTCGATTGAACGTTTACGATCTGAATTCGATAAATTATTGGGTGTTGCAGTAGAGCAGGGAGAGCGTGCGTTGGATAAGCTGGGCATGCTTGGAAATGAAGCGGTCTGGATTCCGCGGGTCGACCTGCTTGAATTGGAAGAACAGGTACAGGTTTCTTTCGATTTGCCCGGAGTGACGGCTGACGAAATCAATATCACACTGGCAGGAAATATGCTGACAATCACCGGCACAAGAGAGACCGGGACGACTGCTACGAGCGGTCAAACAGTTCGCATGAGTGAACGGCCTTCAGGAATATTTCGGAGATCGGTTCCCATGCCGATTGCCGTTGATCCTGACCAGGTGACAGCGACTGTCCAGAATGGCGTTGTCACTGTGATGTTAGAAAAGTCTTCCACCGTAAAGCCACGACAGATTCCGATCAAAAGTACTACAGAAACGGGCGTCTGATCCTGTTGTGAAATGTGATCAGGGTTGCCTGATCACATGGACGTCAACTGAAGTGCCGGATTTCAGGTTCATGCTGGGGGCGATAATCAGTTGATCTCCGGCTTTGATTCCTGAGCGGATCTCGGCTTCGAAATCGTTCATGACGCCCGGCTCTACATCGAGCAGGACTGTCTTTGAGTTTCGTACGAGGAAGGCCTGCCATTGGCCGGAGCCATTACGGAACAGGGCCGACCTGGGAACTTTAACGACATCTTTTTTGATCTCGGTAAAGATTTTGACCCGCACGCGGAAGTCCGTTCCCAGCTCCCGATTTTGTTCTTGTAACTGTTTCCAGATATTCTCATTAAAGCTGATAATGACTTTGACGCGCTGCTGTTCGACTCCCAGCGAAGATATTTTTGTGAAACCTTTGGGGTAGATGCGTTTTACTTTTCCCTGCACTGGTTCGTCTCCAATGGCGGGTCCTTCGATGTCAACGGGCGCACCGATTCGAATATTTCCCACATACTGAGACAGTACATCCACCTCGACTTCCAGATCTTCCAGTTTTCCGATTTCAAGTAATACTTCGCCCGCTGATAACGTTCGTTCGTTGGAATAATATTTCGTGAGAACCGTTCCGTCGATGGGGCTTTGCATCGTGGCCCGTTTCAGATCGCGTTCTAACTGTTTCAAATGTGCGCGTGCTTCTTTTTGTTCCTCATGTAAGACGGCTTCGCTAAGCTCTTTTTTCTCTTTATATTTCTGGATCGAAATTTTTCCAATCTGCATGGCACTTTGAACCGCCTGCAGAGAGCGCCATGTCAAAATGTCTTTCTGATAATCGACTTCACTCTGTTTTTTAAACAGATCGGATTCATTGAGTTCGCTTTCTGAAATGGCGTTTTTTTTCACGAGCTGGTACTTACGATCAAACTCATCTTTGGAAAATTGCCATTTGGCCAGGCTGGCCTCTTGTTGCTTGCTGGCTGCAGCAACCGTCAGATTCATTGATTTCAGAAACTCATTAAATTGAATCAGCGAATTGTCTTCAAGACTGTCATCCGCCTGCTCGATGATTTTTCGGGCATATTGCTCCACTCGGAATTTTGCTTTGGCCACTTCTGCTTCCAGGTCAAATGTTTCCATCACAGCCACAACCTGACCTTGCGTCACTTTCTGATCTTCCGAAACCTTGATGGGCAGAACACGACCATTTAATGGCATGGCAATGCGGTAGACTCGGGGCAGCGTGGTCTTGGCACGTTCTTCCACAAATGCTTTGACCTCGCCTGTTTCAGCTGTGGTTACATCAACGGGTAGAGGCGCCGGCGATGCGAGGTAAAAAATTCCCAGGCCGCTTAGCAAAATCACAATGATGATTGTCGTTTTTCGGGACATGGTTATTCCTTTACATTCAGAGCCGTCAACCAGTTCATGTTCTGAATGGTTTTTTGTACCGGCCAATGTGATATCAGTGTAAATAAGATTCCCAGCAGGATGGTATAGATCCAGCTCATAGTGGTAATCGTAAAAGGCATGCGAAATAACTCGGTATCGTAGGCAATATTGATTGCTTTGGAAGCCCAGTAACCGGCGGGCAAACCTAAGAGTATTCCCGGCAGGTTGACGCACAAACTTTCTCTTAGAAAGATCGAACCGACTTCAGCAGGCGTGTAACCCAGCACGCGGAGTGTGGCGATTTCCTGCTGACGTTCTGAGAGCGAAATCAGGGACGCGTTCAAAATGCTACCGAAAAAAATCAGGCAGGAAAAGACGATCACTACCACAATCATCACGACCATCTGGTCGATCAACACTTCCCGCAATTTCTCTTTCTGGTCTCGAATGGAATTGACCGATTGGATGGCAGGTAACTGTTTGAGTTGTCGATAAATCTGCCGCGTGGCCGCTGATTGGGGTTTGGTTTTCAATTGAACGCTGTTCAGGGAATTCGCTTCACCCATCAGTCGATTCAAGTATTGAAAATTGGCATAGACGGTTAATCCCAGATAGCTGTCAATGATTTTCATCACGGGTACGCGCCGCATCGTACGGTCACCGGCAACGGGAATCATCTGGATCGAGTCCCCCGCTTTGATCTGCAAAATGTCTGCCAGTTTGCGAGTTACCAGAATTCCCGTCTGAGGAACGATGACCCGATTCCCTTCCGTGTCGCGGGGAATCGTCAGGCGGGCATCGCTGAGAATTCCGGAGATCGCCACTTTCTTTTCGTGAATTCCGTTTTTCAGGGTACAACCAACCTGAAAGAGTGGCTCAGCAAAGTCCACGCCTCTGATTTGTTGTGATTCGTAAAACGCGGAATAATCACGATCATCTTTAAAGCTGATATCGATATCACTCAGCAACAGTTTGTCATATTGAAAATTCAGTAAGGCGAAGGCGCCGTCATACATCGAGAATGTCACCAGGAGCAGCATTGCACCGACTGTTGCAGACAACACGCCTCCCAGAGTGCGCGTTCGATTGCGAAAGATATCCCGCAGAACCAGTTGCCAGCGAAAATCCAGAGAATTCCAGAATGCGCGCCACTTTTCCAGCAAAATCCGTCTGGCGCGCAGTGGAGGTTTGGGTCGCATGGCTTCGGCTGGCGAGAGTCGGACGACCGAGCGGACACCGCGAAAGGTTCCCAGGACCGCAAAGAAAATGCTGATCAGCATTCCCAGCAGAATGATCCGCGGATAAAGCTGATTCGTTAATGAAGGGAATTCGAAAAACTGTCGGTATTGTGCCGTCATGCCTCCTGCCAGTGAATAACCGATGAGAACTCCCAGCAATCCGCCCGCCAGACCAATCAGGAACCCGAACTGAATGAAATGCAGAAACATTTCCCGATTGGAATATCCCAGCGCTTTAAACGTTCCGACCACAGTGCGTTGCTGCTCTGCCATCCGTGACATCAGCAGGTTCAAAGCCAGGGCTGCGACGATCAGAAAGATCGTCGGCAGAATCGTCGCGCTGACTTTCAGCCCATCGATTTCACTTTTTAAAAACCAATGCGAAGATTGTTCTGCTAACGGAGTTTTTGAAATCACGCCATAGTCGTCCAGGTTGAGTTCGAGTTGATCTAGAACCTGACGTACCCGATTCGGGCTTTGAAATTCAGGCGCCAACTGTCCCAAAATCTGGTTGGCAGCCCCTTCGAAGCCGAAGACGTCTTCCATATAGTCGTGTTTCAAATAAAAAACGCCATAACTTTCCGGCTCGGGAACCAGTCCTCCCGGACCAATCAGGTAGACAAATTCAGAACTGATGGCGGTGCCGACAACCAGGAGATCCTGTAGTCGATTATTGAGAATTAACTGAATATGGTCGCCTGGTCGCAGGTTCTGAGCGCGTGCAAATGCATCGTTAAGAATCACTTCTTCCTGCCTCTGGTCGGTGAAGTAACTGCCCTGCTTGATGACGATCCGGTTGATCGAGGCATTTTCATGGGCTGGCATGGAAACCGCTTTTCCTGAAACGGGCTTTTCGACTCCTTCCAGGGCAGCGGTCACTTCAAAGACGATGCGAGGCAGAACATTGATGACACCTGGAATTTCCGTGAGTGTTGTGAGATTACCCACGGGTACTTTTTTGAGCTCGACAGAAAAATCAGCCATCTGACACAGTCGATAGTAGCTTTGTCGCGAATATTCCAGATTGTCATACGTCGAAGACATCGCAATAAAACAACCGATGCCAACAGCAATGATACTTACGATTGCTGTCAGAACTCCTTTGGCAGCGAATAGTTCTCTTAGTAATTTCCGGTGTAGTACTTTCATTACCAGGTAACCAGCCTCGCAGCAATCGGATCTGGATTGAGTTTCGTTTCGGCAATGGTGCCGGAACCGATGCGAACGACTCTTTGTGCCATCTGCCCGATAGCAGAATTATGTGTAATGATGACAATCGTTTTTCCCAGTTCCCGATTCAAATTTCCCAGCACTTCCAGGATCATGCGTCCGGTGGAGAGGTCCAGCGCGCCCGTGGGTTCATCGCAGAGTAGTAAATCGGGGTTTTTGACCAGCGCGCGGGCAATAGCGACGCGCTGTTGTTCGCCACCTGAGAGTTGCGAGGGGAAGTGATCAACCCGATTTCCCAGGCCAACGAGTTCCAGGGCTTCCGTCGCAGACATCGGCGATTGACTGATATCCGCGGCGACGATCACGTTTTCCTTAGCGGTGAGCGTGGGAACCAGATTATAAAACTGAAACACAAACCCAATATGCTCTCGGCGATACCGGGTGAGTTCCTGTTCGTTGAAGAGAGAAATATTTTGATCTCGAAAAGAAACGCTACCCTCTGTGGGGACATCAATTCCACCTACGATATTGAGTAAAGTGCTTTTACCAGACCCGGAAGGACCAACGATGACCAGGAATTCACCGGCAAAGACGTCAAGGTCTACATGATGCAAAACCGGGACTGAGACATCTCCAGTTGTGTAGGTTTTGGAAATGGATTTCAGTGAAAGCAGTATTGGTTTCTCTTCGATGAGATTGGCTGGTACTACTTCTGCATCGGGTCCGGGCATGTTAGTGATCTCTGAGCAGATTAAATTTTGTCGCAGCTCTAAGCGGGCGGAGTCCCTTTTCCACTCTCAATATACTTTTCTCGTTGTTGCGCATATTCTTCCGCGGTGATGGCCTCTTCGGTCTGGGGTAAATCGCTGGGGTCAGGAGATGCGGATTCCTCAGACTCTGCGAAGTATCGTTTTAAGTAAGGCACACACCAACCACAACCCGTTCCAGCGCCTCCACACTCACTCAGCTGGCTGGCCCTTCTGGGGCGATGGATGCGGAGATGATTCAAGATTTTTCGCTTACTGATATGAAAACAGTAACAGACTTTGTCGTCGAGTTTCACGGTGAATTCTAATTTCGTTTTAGCTCACATTTGAGTTGATGGTAACGTTTTCAGAGAGCTTCTACTCTCTGAATATGAATCTTATTTGATTTCACGGTAAATGTCAGTGCCGCTTTACTTAATATCTGCTTTAATAAAATTGAGAGGGTGGTGTTTTTGAGTGAAAACGAAATCGGCGTGTCCAGCAGCCGCGAGTCACTTTTAATATTTTCCGCGACTTGAAATTTGGTATCCAGCATTTCTTCTAATTGTCGGATCAGTTTTTTCAATGGAATGGCTTCAGGCTGGCGAAACTCAATGATGGGAATTTGCAAGGCGACTGTGACATCAGTTTCCGGTGAGACCAGCGCCGCTGGTTGAGGTTTCTGCGCTATCAGGGCAGGAGTGTGTTCTGGTTTGACGGCGACTATTTCCTGATCCACAATCGGCAGAGGGGGAGGGGCAGGTTTTGCTCGAACGATGGGTTCAGGTTCAGGGAGAGCCGGGACCGCGGGCTGCTGCTCTTTGATGTCAGGAGGTTCAAGATTTACAGTCTCGGATGGAAGGGGTGCGGGAGTTTCTGTTACCGTAGCGGTCTGGTTCAGAGTGGTCGTTTTGTCAGAAGAATTATGATCGATGACCAGCATCAGCAGAATCAGAACTGCTCCGCTGCCGGCGACAATCCAGGAAATGAGCACGGGGTTCGAAGTCAAACTTCTACACCCACGTCGTAGTGTCTGCAGCCATGACCCTGCTTTCAGAGAGTGGGGAGAATCAGCTTTCTCTGCGGGGGCCGCGGTCATCAGGCTGATTTCAGTGGATCCCTCGGCCGTCTGAGATAACTGAAGGAGCTGATTGCAATCGGGGCATGGAAAAGTAGAATCCGTTAACCGCTTGCCGCGCAGTCTAAGCACAGTCTGGCATTGAGGACATTGAAACGTGGTGACATCCATTCGTAATCACCTTCGGACGAAAACTGGCGTGAACTGTTATTTTTTTGGCGGAAACACGAATACTTTTAAGTTATTTTGTTTCGCAAAAGGCTTGGATGTGATCGTGGCTGTCTTCTTGTTTTGATCGATGACAAGACACATTTGATCCTGGTCTTTGACGTTGAAAATTGCCTGGATTGCATCCAATCCGGAAACCATTCCCAAATTCATCGTCTGAGCCATGTTTTTGGTATATCCCACCAGTTTCAGCGCTTCGCCATCCAAAATAATGTTCGTTTTCGTTTCCTCACCAATATAATCAAAAGTTTCATACAGAGGGGTACGCCGAAAATCAATTTCGATTTTCTGCTTGAGCCGATCCACGATCAGGTCTGGTAACTTGGGTCCAGCAGACGGAGCCGTTTTAACTTTGGCTTTGGCAGAAAAATCGGTTCGCGTCGATTCATCCCAGGTGAGCAAACTGGCCAGGGCCAGATTGGGTGCAGCGCGTTCTGGTAATTTGCTGACCAGTTGGGCGTAGCGTTCGCCAGCCTGCTGTTGGTTGGCCATACTGAATGCTTTCAACATGGCGGGAAAGCGGCCAATTACTTTTCGGCTGCCTACAGTGCCCGGATTCATTTTCTGAACACCTTCCAGAATCTCATGTGGAAGTTGATCCAGACGTTCCTTTAAATTCGTGGCCAGTTTCGAGGCGCGAACCATCGTGGAATTTCGGAAAAGAAATTCCGAATAAAAATCATCCTGACCCAGGTGCATGCTCCAGGCAATCGTTTCGACATCATCGCCGAGCCAGTCTAACAGCTGAATCAAAAATGGGTGCACTTTTTCTGGAACCAGCACTTCCCGCTGGCGGCGGACTTCATTCGGATCGAAGACGATGGTGAAATGTCGATCCCGGTCGGTCTCTCTCAGAATGGATTCGATTCCAGGTGAGGTGCTGCTTTCAATTTCACGTGATTCTGCCATTTCAGCAGCACGATCTTCTCCCGGAGGACCAATTACGTAGGTGTTTTTATCCACGATCATCGAAGAGTGTTTGTCTCCGGAATAGACGGGAAAACTATAGTTATCCAGTCGCTGTCCATCGAATTGCGAAATGAGTTCCGAGCGTTTTACAGGTTCTGTCAGCCGAACCACGGCAGCATATTCCGGCGGGGCACCTGGTGTTCCTAAAATCAGGCAAAATGTGACTTCACTGATTTGTGCTGGTTCTTTGAGACAGATTTCTTTGATTTTTTGCTCGGCCCAGATTCCCACGGGACCCAGGCAGGCACGAAACTCTTCTCCTTGCGAACCGGGGGTCCAAAGTTCGGCTGGTCTCAAATGCAGCATGATGCGAGTTCCCGCCGGTACGTACAAGAGTTGAATCGGTTTCCCAGAGGTGGGGCTGGGAACCTGCTCTTGTTTCTGGTTGATCAGTGCAACAACCGGTTTAGGATTTTGCGGAACCGGTTTTGACGGAACGGGTGCGGGCGGTTTGGTTACGATGGTCTGTTGCACCTTCGGCCAGGCAAAATATCCGCCGATACTGATCAGAATGATAAAGGCCAGACCAATCAAAATGGAAAAGTTTCTTCGCTTCGCATTTTTGCGGCGTAATTCACGGAGCCGCGCTACTCCAGCATTATCTGTGGATTCTAATTGGACATTGGGAATAATCGAATCCGGTTGACCGGTATCAATGACCTTGGCAGCGGGTTCTGTTTTCGCTGCGGATGTATCAATTTGCGGAAACTGATTTTGTGGTGCTGTAGGGGGAACAGGTGTCGCTGGTTGAGAAGTTTCTACCGAATCATCGGGAATCCATTTGGCAGAGGTTCCTACAATCGGAGCGGAAGGCTGAGCTAGCTCAATTTTTACTTCCTGGTTTTGCTGTGCAGCCTGTGGCGCAACAGGACTTTCAAGGGGCGCTGCCATCTGTTTGTTGGGAGCCTGATCGGAGGCTGTCTGGATCTGCACAGGGGCAGACGCTTTGGGTTCGGGGGTCGTGACAGGTAGTTGCAGAACGAACGCATGTTTGCAATTGGGGCAACGCGCTTTTTTTCCGAGCAAACTTTTATCGCGGAGTTTGAGTTTTTTTTTGCACTTTGGACAAGGAACAGCAATGCCTGTCATGAGTCTGCCTGTTGATACAAGATATCGTAAGTTTAATGGAGGTAGGGAGTAAGGCGGTGTTTGTCTCACCTGCGGTTCCCGTTGAACCTGCCTTTATCATACGTTGAGACAAGGAGTACTGCCAAGTCTTTTTAAGGCTTGTTTTTGATTAAGCCCGGTTTCTTTCAGTTGATGATTCGAGACAAACAAATTCTGAAAGTCAGCAGATAACGCGACAGGTTGCGGAAGGTTATCCAAAGAGGCCTTTAATCACTTCACCACTTTCAACCAGTTTCACAGGACGCCCAATGGGAGTGTGTAGTTCCATGTCAGCGTCGATTTGCATCGCCTTGCACATCGAACGGAAGAGGTCATCGACCTGGACTGGTGAGTCAACGATCTCCTGACCATTTTCATCAGTTTTACCGATGGCCTGCCCCCCTTTGATGCCGGCACCTGCCATAAGCAGGTTGAAGTTTTTAACCCAGTGATCACGGCCCGGAATCGGTGGACGTGCATTGATTTTCGGGGTTCGTCCGAATTCGCCCATACAAAGAACCAGCGTTTTTTCTAACAAGCCGCGTTGTTTTAAATCAATGAGCAGTTGAGATAAACCCTGATCCACATCGGGAGCGCGCCGTTCCATACCCTTAAAGACGTTGTTATGCATATCCCAACCACCGGTGCGCACTTCGACAAAAGGGACACCTGCTTCTACAAGCCGCCGCGCCACGAGAAGCCCCTGTCCTGTTTGCGATTTTCCATAGGCCTCTTGCATATTGGTGGGTTCATCATCGAATTGGAACGCTTTCAACTTGGGTGATTTCATCATCAAGTTGGCTTTTTCGTACAACTTGATGTTTTCTTTAACGAGTGCTTGGGCTCCGGCTTCGGTAAAATCTTTTTCCTGCTGACTCAATAACGCCAGTCTGCGTTGTTGTCGTGATTCGGGGGTGCTGTTGAAAACATTCGCCGGTAGTTGACCGGGTCTGTCGATAATAAATGGTGCTACCTGAACTCCCAGAAAGCCGGAACTCAGGGTTTGACCGATACTGACAAAATTGGGAATATCGGATTGAGGATCACCAATTTCTCTGGCAACCACAGAACCGAAATGAGGGAACCTTTCAATTCCCAGCATGCGATGGCCTGTATGCAGATGATAGGTGCCCCGTTCGTGTGCCGCTTCTTTTCCCGTCATCGAACGGATCAATGCGACATCATTCATCACAGATGCTATCTTTGGCCAGTAGTGGGCAATTTCGACTCCTGGCGTTTGTGTACTGATTTTTTTGGTTTCGCCGCCGTTCGGTGTGCCTGGTTTGGGATCCCATGTTTCCATTTGGCTCGGCGCACCTGCCAGCCAAAGCAGAATGCAGGACCGACCTTCCTTTTTCAACTCTTCCGCGTTCAGTTGGAACTGACTCAACAGAGTGGAACCGGCAACGCTCAGAGAAGCCGCCTGTAAAAAATTTCTTCTCGAAATTCCGCCGCGACGATTCAAGTTCAGATGTAATAGCGCATCTGTATGCATTTTAATTGTTCCTCAGTTTGAAAAGGACTATCGTTTCGTACGAAATTCCGTGGAATTGATGAGAACCCAGATCAGATCATCAATGGCTTCAGGGCGCTGTTTTGACTCTTTCAAAAAGTTGACGCTTCGCTCAATTTCCTGATCGGTTGCATGTCTGGCCAGCACATTCAGGTAAAGCTCCTGCACCATTTCTTCATCTGCAGAGATCGATACCAGTTTTTTCTTCAGGTCACTTGCGGAGAGTTTGGATTGCAGAGTGGTGTTATTCATCAACAGCAATGCCTGCTGAATCGATCCTTCCAGCGCACCCTGTGGGAGCGAAGGATTCATATCAAAAACCTCCATGATTTCTTTGCGAAGTTTTTTATCTTCACCCGTCAAATTTTTGACCGAGGCTGCCACAACATCGGGTCGTAAGCGTGAAGGTCTGATTGCAGTAAACAGTTCTGAACTCGAGGAAATAGTACGCATTTCACGTTGATAGACTTTGGAATTCATAATCAGCCGAAAGACCCATTTGGGATCAAAGTCCTTGTATCTGAAGTTCGCTGCGATCCGGTTTACGACCGGCTTGTGCATCACATCACTGTCGGGCCCCAGACTGTCTACATCGTAGAAGCCATCGCCGATCACTTCACTCCAGATTCGATTCACATAAGCCCGGGCAAACCAGTAGTTTTTCGGGTTATATGCCAGATAGGCGGCAATCGAGACGCGTCGCGCATCTGACTTCATTGTTTCGTATGGTTTTTCTCCCAGTAGAAACCGGGGTTTGACAGTGGTTTTTACTGTTGGATCATCCTTGTCTGGCATTTTATAAGTGTAAGGGTGAAAGAAGGCGGCCAGCTCATGGAATTGTTCGCGTTTCCAGTTATCAAAAGGATGGTCATGACATTCAGCACATTTGATGCTGATGCCCATGAAAATACGGGCCGTCTGGGAAGCCAGTTCTGTGGATTTGTTTTCACAAGCCAGGACAAAATTATTAGGACCGTATTTCTGACCAAAATCATTTCGCACTTTTTTATTCCGCTGTGGAGTTGCCGAAATCAGCATGACGGTAATGTAATCCCAGGGCGCCCCTTTTTGGAATTGCTCTGTCAGCCAGTCTTCCAGCGCTTTGGGGCTAATTCGATTTTTGTTGGCTTCGCTATCATAAAAAATGACGGAGGTCCAATAACGGGCCCATTTTCGCGCGTAGGCTTCGGTTTCCAGTAACTCGTCAATCAAAATGGATCGTTTCTTCCGGTTTTGACTTGATGTGAAAGAACTGATTCTATTCGGTGAGGGTAGTTCGCCTGTTAAGTCGAGATAGACGCGCCGAATAAAAGTTTCATCATCGATGATCTTTGCGAAGGATTTCGTAGCCGGTCCGAGTTCCTGCTCAAGTGCTTTATCCAGGTCGGCTGAACTGAAACTGATTCTGCTGCCAATTTTGCGTGTGGGCATCGTTTGCCTGATGTACCCCAGAAGTTGCATCTTTTGTTCCTGAGTTTTCAGGGGGGGGAGATTGAGTGGGGGGGCTTTTTTCTTTTTTTTCGGTGCTGCTTCCAAAGTTGTTGTAAGAATCAGACAAATCAGTGTGACCCAAATGATCAATTGGCTGGAAACAGAATAATTCGATTGACCATGCTTCAACATAAAAAAACCCGCTTCCGATTGAGAATCTCGGAGAATCGATAATGGAATTGAGTTCAATGAAGAAGATCTCTTCATTGATTTCGACAGGATAGAGAACTGCGGAATTCGGAACGAATTTTACAACGCAGAGACTGATCCAGCTTCTCTTATGGTATCCACCTTGGAGTAAAGGTAAATAGATTTTGATGAAATCAAATCGGGACGTTTTAAGATATTTTCTGACTGGTGATACATGTTCATGTTTTAATGAAATGGCAGTTGGCATCAAAAAGTGAGGCAGGAGCTGAAATAAGTGTTGTACATTTTTATGAACAGTGAAAAAATGTACATTTATATGTGGTCTGTGTCTCGCGTTCGAAATGTGAGCAGTTTCACACATTTAATTTCCAAGAGTTGCAGTATTCCATCGAATCACATTCTGTTTGGGAGGGTTAATATTGGGGAGATGGCAGGGCAATTTACTTTTACGAAACGACATAAGTTGTTGTAATAAAATTAGTTAAATAAATTCATGGTGTGCAGTTTTTGATTGAATGCAGCTCGATTCTTAAGTCAAAAAAAGGATTTCAAAAAAATTATTTACGTGTGAACTTTTTCTTCTCAATTTCGTCTATAATAGCGTAGTAAGAAGCGGAACCTTGTGAGAGCTTGCGTGAAGGACGCGTTGGTTGCCAGGGGTGGCTTACAAAATGAGGGGTGGTAGTCATGGTTAGTTCAAAATACAACAATCCGGCAATGAAGCAGTTAGCCGATCAGCAGATGAAGTTTGCTCCGAGAGAGGTCAAGCTGGAACAGATTAGCCGTTCAGAAGAGTTTTTATCAGAAATTGATCTGGATCAGGATTATTCCTACCCGGAAATCTGTAAGCAGGTCACCACTTATCGCGGTGAGCTTTATCCCGATCTGGTGGTTTCTGGCAAAGACGTATTTCATGATTTACGTTGTTTGATCGAAGACCTGTCTGATAGCGCCCAGATCAATGTTGAAGAAGAAAAAGAGGAGGTTTTGACGGTACAGGACCTCAGTGAAAAATTCAATATTTCCACCAAGACCGTTGATCGCTGGCGTGACAAAGGGCTTGTCAGTCGTCGTTTTCGGTTTAACGGGCGAAAGCGGGTTGGCTTTTTGAAATCGTCAGTCGATCGTTTTTTGCAGAAGAACCGTGGTCATATCATGCGTAGTATGAATTTCAGTCAGTTAAGTGATGAGGACCGGGAAGAAATTCTTCGTCGCGCCCGACGACTGGCCCGCTATGGAGGTTGTCCTGCAGAAGTCAGTCGCCGCATCGCGCGACATATGAACCGTTCGCCTGAGACCATTCGTTATACGTTGAAAAACTTTGATCGGGAGAATCCTGAACTGGCGATCTTTCCGAATGCTCCAGAAAAAATTACAGATCAACAGAAACGAGATATCTACAATAGTTCTCGACGTGGTATTCCGGTCGAAAAACTGGCACGCCGCTACTGTCGAACCAAGGCAAGTATCTATCGGATTATTTCGGAGGCGCGGGCAGTACGTCTGCACGCCCAGACGATCGATTACATGTACAGTGACGAATTCGATCTTCCGGATGCCGAGAAACTCATTCTCGGACCTCCTCCTGAAATTGATAAAAGTAAGGAAAAAGTTCGGACGCCACCCGGGTTACCACCCTATCTGGCAAGCCTGTATTCCATTCCTCTGTTGAGGAGAGAAGAGGAAGCGTATTATTTCCGAAAATTCAATTACTTGAAGTACAAAGCATTTCAGATTCAGGAGGGTCTGGACCCGAATCGTCCTAAAGCGCGTGACATGGATCGGATCGAAAAACTGATGGATGAAAGTATCGATATCAAAAACTTTCTGATTCGCAGTAACCTTCGTCTGGTTGTCTCGATTGCAAAGCGTCACATTCGGCCAGGAGGCAACTTCTTTGAAATGGTCAGTGATGGCAACATGTCGCTGATTCGGGCGATCGAGAAATTTGATTACACCAAAGGGAACAAATTCTCGACCTATGCGAGTTGGGCGATCATGAAAAATTATGCTCGCTCCATTCCGGCAGAATATAAAGTTCTGGATCGGTTCCGGACGGGCAACGAGGAGCTCTTCTTCCAGTCCACGGATGATCGGGAGAGTCAATATGGAGAAGAGCTGGTCAATCAGAAGCAACATGCTGTGATCATGAGTATTCTGGATCAGTTAGATGGTCGCGAGAAAGATATCTTGATTTATCGTTATGGTCTGAATGCACGAAATGAACCTCAGACACTTGAGCAGGTAGGCAATCGTTTTGGTGTGACCAAGGAGCGAATCAGGCAGTTGGAGTCTCGTGCTCTGAAAAAGTTACGTCGGATTACTCAAGTAGAACGTGTTGAAATACCGGGAATTTAAGGCAGACTATTCCAGGCCTTTTGGTCTAGATTAGTGAGTGAGTTCTCCCCTTAAGAACAGGCATGGTTTTGTAAATCATGCCTGTTTTTTGTTTAGAGCGACTTTTTTCCCTGTGATGGGTGGGAGAACCCTGGTTTGTTCTTTACTAGTCGGAACTTAGGCTCAGAGGTGTTCAAGTTACTGATCTGTTGTGGAAATGGTACTTTCAGGAGGACAAAAAGTGTGTGCCTTTGGAATGGAAAATCTTAGGCCATATAGGTATAAATCATGAAGAAAAGATAACAATTTTTCTAATCAGCCTGTCGTTCACACTTGCAAGCAAGTGTCTGATTGCTATATTGAGCAGCTTACTGAGTTTCGACGGGGAAAGTACCTCTTTAGCCAGGCGAGTTGTTCAGGTTGCATGAGGCTTGAAGCCTACTAACTTAGTTTTTTTAGGTTAGCAGGCTAGCGTAGCTCAATCGGCAGAGCATCGGTTTTGTAAACCGAAGGTTGTGGGTTCGATTCCCACCGCTAGCTCTTTTGCCTTAGAACTGCGGTGCTTTTTGATGTAAAGGTAGTGCAGTAGTTGGCTTATGGATTCCAGCTTCGGCTGGTTGGGAGGGGGAATTCCCGAGCGGCCAAAGGGGTCAGACTGTAAATCTGATGGCTACGCCTTCGCAGGTTCGAATCCTGCTTCCCCCAATTGAGAGAGAAGTTTTTACTGGTTACGGTATGCGGGTGTAGCTCAATGGTAGAGCCCCAGCCTTCCAAGCTGGTTGTGAGGGTTCGATTCCCTTCACCCGCTTTTGAATATAAGAAATAAACTTGAACATCAAATAACGCTGCTGTGGCTCAGTTGGTAGAGCGCGTCCTTGGTAAGGACGAGGTCATGGGTTCAAGTCCCATCAGC
>Ga0055584_100000221_pt1 | contig 53301 bp, 43 predicted proteins | sample OSDHelmetaG_FD_58716 | JGI IMG/M metagenome (GOLD analysis project Ga0055584, IMG submission 58716) | Pelagic marine sediment microbial communities from the LTER site Helgoland, North Sea, for post-phytoplankton bloom and carbon turnover... | ecosystem: Environmental > Aquatic > Marine >... | reverse complement strand
GCTGCTGAGGCTGCTGAGGGTAAAGGCCATTCTGCGGATACGGCTGTTGCAGTTGGTTCTGCATATTCGGGATCGGAGCCACCTGGTAACCGTTGCGCAACAAGAGCTGACGCTCCTTTTCTCTATACTCTTTTTCGAACTCCGATTCGACGTAATCAGAGTAGCTCATTGCTCCTACAATCAAAAGCAGCACTGCGGCAATCCCCAGTGCAATAGCAGGTGTGTGATTCACCTGACGCCGTTCACTCATTTCCTCAGAATCCATCATAGTTCTATAAGTATACTACACTCCTAACGATCAGCCAATCACCGTATTGGGACCTTTTTAAGGAAAACAATAAGGTCCCCGACGCGGAAGCGGGTAGGGATGGACGGCAGCTGGACGTGGTACGAGTCCCGTCGTGTAAAGAAAATCGCGAACTGCCAACTCTCGATAATCCGGGTAAGCAAGGGCGTGAGCGGGATGATAGCGCGGCCAGTGCGACGACCAGGGAGCCATTTCAATTGATGGCCTAACAGGGTTGACTCCCTCAACCAAGAAGGTTGAGTGAGCAAATGAGCCAGCTTTCCTCTCTTTGCGTCTATTGTGGTTCCAGCACTGGCTCGGATCCCATCTACCTGGAGACGGCGAGTGAGCTTGGGAGATACCTGGCAAAATCCGGCATTCGCGTCGTCTATGGCGGAGGAAACGTTGGTCTAATGGGTGCCGTTGCAGATGGCGCTCTCGCAGCGGGAGGTGAAGTCATCGGCATCATACCGAAAGCACTCGCAAAGAAAGAATTGGCCCATCCCGGCCTCACCGAAATGCACACGGTCGGTTCCATGCACGAAAGAAAGATGATGATGGCCGAGCTCTCCGACGCCTTTCTCGCGCTTCCTGGCGGTATCGGCACCATGGAAGAAATCTTCGAGGTCTTCACCTGGACCCAACTCGGATTTCACGCCAAGCCTTGCGCGTTCCTCAATACTTCCGGCTACTACGACGACTTGTTTTCTTTTCTCAAAAACATGGTCGGACAGCGATTTATCAAACAGGAACACCTCGACATATTACTGATCGGGAAAAATCATAGCGAGCTGGTGCAGCAACTTTCCGAGGTCAAAATCGAGGCCTTCGACAAGTGGATCGACCGGAAGGAACAGACCTGATCGCTATACTTATCAGGCTCTCGGGTGGGTCTTTTCGTAGACCGTCTTCATCCTTTCAATGGAAACATGCGTATAAATCTGCGTTGTCGAAAGACTCGCGTGCCCGAGCAAAGTCTGGACGCTCCGCAGATCCGCTCCGTGGTCGAGTAAGTGTGTTGCGAAGCTATGGCGCAACTTGTGAGGGCTCACGTTCACAGGAATATCGGAAAGCGCGTGGTATTTGCGAAACACATCCGAGATCGCCCTCGTCGTGAGTCGCTTTTTTAGCTTGCTGATAAACAGCGGTCCGTCTAAAACGCGCGCCTCATTCCGATATCGGTGGATCGCTTCTGCTGCGGGCGTCCCTACCGGACAAATCCTCTCTTTGCTTCCTTTTCCAAATACCCGAATGCATTCCTGGTGCAGGTCGAAGTCATCCACGTTCAGTGCCGCAAGTTCAGAAAGTCGAATGCCCGAGCTGTAAAAGAGTTCCAGAATCGCCGCGTCGCGAGATGCCGTCCACGATGCTGCCTGCTTCGGCTGATCTGCCTGAAAAGGCATTTCAAGAAGCTTCGTTACTTGCGCATGGGTCAGGACGACTGGCAGTTTTTTCTCTGCTTTCGGAAGCTGAATTTCGAGAACCGGATTGATCTGCAACCCCTCTCGTCGGGTGAGGTATTTGTAAAAACTTCGCAATGCAGCGAAGTGCAGGCGGACAGTCGAGCGCGCCCAACCATCCTTCATGCAATCGTAGAGATAGCCCCGAAAATCGTCGGCATCGACCCGATCCCATCCTCGAAACTTCGTAACGGCGTCACGAAATTTCTCAATCGCATGGCGATAGTTAACCAGCGTGCGGGGCGAGGAGTTTTTCTCTACGGAGAGATACTCCAGAAAGCTATCGAGCGATTGGTAGCCCGGGGCAGGGCTGCCCGGCTCGGGAGCCTGCCTTCCGGGAATTGTTTCGGTCGACACTAGGGCAAAAGGTGGGAGCCAGATCTCGGCTCAGTTTACCGAAGAGCTGTAGCCTTTCGGCCAGAAATGAGCGCCTCGAAAGCTCATCGAATTACTCATGGCACCCACAGTTTTTTTGGTGTATTCGGGCAAGCGAATCGATTGTTCAAAGATCGAGCGAAACCCGCTGGAATCAGTATAGCCCAGAGCAACGGTGTATTCACGATCGTCAGCCAGCAACGGAACGATGAAATGGCCGGACTCGCGGTGAAGGTAGATCGTCTCCTCTGCTTTGCCATCCTTGCCATTCACCTGAAGGCAAAGACGAACCTTGGAGTGGACCGGCTGGCGCTCGCTGGTCAGGTTCCAATAAACGACTGCAGTGTCACAGTTGCGGGGAATCACGGCGAAGGAATCGTCGAAAAAGAGCTCAGAGGAAGCGGGAGGCGTGTGGTGGGCAACAGGATCCATGACGGAAAGATACTTATTTAAGAAAAATTAACCATTAATCGTTTCAAATTACCAGAACTTTTGTAAAAAACTTCAAATTTCTTCGAAACGCTTGATTGCTGCCACGGAAACGGGAAAGTTCCGCCCATGCTGACTAAGCGCATCATCCCCTGTCTCGACGTCACCGATGGTCGAGTCGTCAAAGGAACAAACTTTGTAAATCTTCGTGATGCGGGTGATCCCGTCGATTGGGCCGTCGAGTACAATCGCCAGGGAGCTGACGAATTGGTCTTTCTCGACATCACCGCTTCATCCGATGAGCGCAACACGATGGTCGACGTCGTAAAGCAGACAGCCGAGCGCTGCTTCATGCCGGTGACGGTTGGCGGTGGCATCCGCACGGTCGAGGACATGAGGAAAATGCTCCTCGCCGGAGCGGATAAGGTCGGGGTGAATACGGCAGCGGTTAATAACCCCGACGTCGTCTCGGGCGGTTCCAAAGCATTTGGCGCGCAATGCATCGTGGTAGCGATCGATGCAAAACGGCGCGGCGACTCACCGGATGACGGCTGGCAAGTCTTCACTCACGGGGGACGGACGCCAACCGGTCGTGACGCGATAGAATGGGCTCGCGAAGTCTACGATCGAGGCGCCGGGGAAATTCTCCTCACAAGCATGGACGCTGACGGAACCAAAGCCGGATACGACCTGGAACTGACAGCGGCTATCAGCGAATCCATTTCCATTCCCGTGATTGCAAGTGGCGGCGCTGGAAATATCGATCACATGGTCGAAGTCCTCGAAAAAGGAAAAGCTGATGCCGTACTGGCAGCGAGTATTTTTCACTTTGGGGAATACACCGTCGGGGATGTGAAGCAGTATCTGGGTGAGCACGGAGTGCCGGTGCGGCCTGCTTAAGGCCTCGCCTAACAACCAAACAAATCAGCTCCTGGCCCGACGCCATTCTCGCGTTTGCAGAAGCCGCTCGCATTGAGGTGATTGAGGCAGTGGTAAACAGCTTCGACGTCGGCTTCTCCCAGCGTTTGTGCCATCGTCTCAGCGGTAACGCCACTGCCACCCGTTTCGGCGAGATGATTTTTGACCTTTGTCAGTATCTCCAGAAATTCCCCGGCCGCTTTCTTACCAGCTTCAACACCGGGCTGGTGATAGGCATTGACATTGACTAGGCTCGCGTAGAACGAAACGGCGCGCTCGTAGAGAGCGATCAGTGAACCGAGAGTGAAAGCATTCAGCTCATCGAGCGAAATCGTCATCGACTGGCGTCCGCTTCCATAGAGCGCATTTCGCGTTCCGCGGAGAAAGCCCTGAAGATAATCCCCGGTCGTGGACCCGTGCTCGTCGACCGTCATCGAACTCGAGTCTCGCGTGGAACGAACCTCAATGAAAGTCGCGAAGAAATTCGGCAGTCCATCGCGCAGTTGCTGGACATAGGCATGCTGATCCGTCGATCCCTTGTTTCCATATACGGCGATACCCTGGTTCACGGTATTCCCGTCGAGATCGTGTTCTTTTCCGAGCGACTCCATCACGAGTTGCTGCAGGTATTTGCTCATGAGGTCGAGGCGATCGCAGTATGGTAGGATCACCATATCTTTCTCTCCTGCTCCGTTTCCGGCATGTTGCCACATCAAGGCGAGTTGCATCGACGCGTTAGTCGATAAATCGTCGACACGTGTCCGCTCATCCATCGCGGCAGCTCCGGCGAGAAAACGATCGATGTTCAATCCGAGCAATGCGGCTGGGAACAGTCCAACCGCGCTCATAACGCTGGTCCGTCCGCCGATCCAGTCCGACATCGGAATGCGAGCGATCCAGCCCTTGTCTGCGGCGTAATTGTCGAGCTGGCTCCCCTCTCCTGTCACAGCGACCGCGTATTTCGGGAAGTCGAGATCACGAGCAGCGAAGGCGGCTTCCGCTTCGAGCATCCCGTTTCGCGTTTCCGCTGTTCCGCCGGTTTTGGAAATGACGATCACGAGAGTTTCAGCAAGCCCCGCCCCGAGTTCGGCGAATGTGTCGTCCATCCCGCCCGGGTCCGTGTTATCGAAATAATAAATATCGACGGGAGGATTGGGGGGTAAAAGTGCTTTCTCTACGAGCTGAGGCCCAAGTGCTGATCCTCCGATGCCGACCAGGAGAATATGGCGAAAGGCGCGATCATTCGGCGCTTTGATTTCTCCACGAAATATTTTTCCGCCCAAATCCTCCGCCTGATTTTTCACGTCGCGGATCCAGGCACCTTCCTCTTTCGGAGCGAGATCAGGATTACGAAGCCAATAGTGACCAACAGCACGGTCCTCATCGGGATTCATGATCTCACCCGCCTCAATCGCGGCGCGATCGCGAAACGCACGCGCAATCTTGCTCTGCATTTCCTCCGACCACTCGCTCGGAGCATTCATTCGGCTCGTGTCGAGAGTGAACCCGATATCAGGATATCGGATTACGGATTTCTGGTAAGTGCCCCAATCGCTCATATTTCGTTTTTATGATCGACAGATCGACGCCTTAAGCAAAAGGTTTCCACATGAAAATTCTTTCTGCTTTTGCTCTCGCTCTTTCGTTTTCTCTCCTTGCCAACATCGCGATGGCCGATCATCACGAGAAATCAGAGGGCCCATTGTTCCGCCACGCGGTCTATTTCCAGTTCAAAGATTCAGCAACGGACCCTGAAATTGAGCGCATCGTCGATGAGTTTCTTCTTTTGAAGGAAAAGATCGATACCATTATCAGTATCGAATGGGGCGTTTCCGAGAGCGTCGAAGGATTGAATGACGACTTCACCCATTGCTTTCTCGTTTCATTCAAAGACAAAGCGGGACTGGAAACCTATATCCCCCATCCCGAGCACAAGAAGTTCGTGAAAATTCTGAAGCCGAACCTGGAAAAGGTATTCGTGTTCGATTACACGCAGCGTGATTGACCCAACTCCTTTTCCAATTATCAGGGCAGTTTTTGCCCGTTTTTCCCGGTTTTTCCGGCTCTCATTGCCTGTAACTCCCCGGAAAATGCATATTACATGACAGAAAAAGTCGGGAAATACCGCTTGCGACTCTGTCCCTGCAAAACCTAAGTAGGCGGCTCAACGTAACTTCTTCATATGATTACTCTAGGAAAATCGCCTAACGAAGGCATCAAAGACGCCAGCGAATACCTGCGCGGGACCATTCTCGATGGTCTTGCCGACTCGGCGACCGGCTCGCTTTCCAAAGACGACCAGCAGCTCACCAAATTTCACGGCATTTACCAGCAGGACGATCGCGATATCCGCAAAGAGCGGAGAAAAAAGAAGCTTGAGCCTGCCTATTCATTCATGATTCGCGTCCGCGTGCCAGGGGGAGTCTCGACGCCCGAGCAGTGGATCGAAATGGATCGCATTGCTCAAGAACATGCCAACGGAGCCCTCAAGTTGACGACTCGCCAGGCCTTTCAGTTTCACGGCGTGATTAAGAGCAATCTTAAAAAGTCGATCGCCGAAATCAATGAAGCACTTTTCGATACGCTCGCCGCTTGCGGAGACGTGAATCGCAACGTGATGTGCAACCCGAACCCCATGCAGTCCAAAGTGCACGGCGACGTGCTGGAATTGGCCACACAGATTTCCGATCACCTCAGTCCGCGTACCGGAGCCTACCACGACATCTGGATCGACGATGGGAGCGGCGAAAAGGTAAAAGTCACTTACGATCCCCCATTGATCGATGACATTGCGGATCCGGAAGAGCCGATCTACGGCAAGCACTACCTTCCCCGGAAATTCAAGACCGTCATCGCCGTTCCACCAAGTAACGACGTCGACATTTACGCCCACGACTTGGGATACATCGCAATCCTTGAAGGTGATGACAAAATCGTCGGCTACAACATCACTGTTGGTGGAGGAATGGGAATGACTCACGGAAACGAGGAGACATTCCCCCGTCTCGCCGAAGTTCTCGGTTTCTGCACTCCTGACCAAGCCGTCAAAGTCGGCGAGGCTGTCGTCCGCGTTCAGCGTGACCACGGAAATCGCGACGTCCGGACGAATGCCCGACTCAAATACACGATCGAGCGTCTCGGCATCAACAAATTTCGCGAGGAAGTGGAAAAGCTCTGCGGCTTCAAACTTGAGAAACCACGTGATTTCGAATTCGAAGACAATGGCGATCGCTATGGTTGGATCGAAGATGACGAAGGAAATTTCCACTACACCATGTTTGTGGAGAATGGTCGGGTCTACGACACCGAAGAGTATCCTCTCCTGACCGGACTTCGCGAGATTGCAAAAATTCACGAAGGCGACTTTCGTCTCACCGCCAATCAAAACCTTATCATCGCGAACATCTCCCCCGGAAAGAAAGCGGAGATCGAAAAGCTTCTTGAGGAATACAACATGGTCGACTCCTACGAGCGTTCCGCCCTGCGCCTCAACTCGATGGCCTGCGTTTCGCTTCCCACTTGCGGACTCGCCCTCGCCGAATCGCAGCGCTACCTGCCAGACCTGGTTTCCGAAATCGAATCCGTTCTTGAGGATACCGGACTTCGCCACGATGCGATCACCATTCGCATGACGGGATGCCCGAACGGCTGCGCCCGCCCCTACATTGCCGAGATCGGTTTTGTGGGACGTGCTCCTGGCAAATACAACCTCTACCTGGGTGGCGGCTTTCATGGCGAACGCCTCAGCAAGCTCTATGCACCGTCGGTGAAGAGTGACGAGATCAAAACCGTCCTTGAGCCTATCATTCGCGACTACGCAGAGAACCGCAAAGACGGAGAGCGCTTCGGTGATTTCACAATCCGTGCCGGTTATATTAAAGCTACCGAGAACGGACGCGATTTTCACAAGGACTTCGTCGAGCCAACCCTCTACGTTTGAACTGAAGTAGCCGAGCAGATTATTCTTCCATGAGCATTCCAGCCAACTCACCGCTTTCGCCGGATCAGCAACAAATCGCGAATAAACTCGCCGCCGGCCTCTCAGCTGAACAGGCCAACTGGCTTTCCGGATTTTACGCCGGCATCGCTCTCACTGGAGCGCCGCCCATTACCGCACCGGCGGCCAAAACCGAGCTAACAATCCTTTACGGCTCCGAATCAGGAAACGCGGAAAAGCTCTCTGGCGATGTCGCCAAGGCCGCGGGCAAGCAGGGCTTCAAAACCAAAGTCGTCAACATGGCCGATGCTAAGGCCGCGACAATGCCCAAGGCTGAAAACCTTCTCGTAATCGTCAGCACTTGGGGCGAGGGCGATCCTCCCGAAGGAGCGATCGACTACTACGAGGAATTCATGTCCGACAAGATGCCGCAACTACCGAATGTGAAATACTCCGTTCTGGCCCTCGGCGATACCAGCTACGAACATTTCTGCAAAATCGGAAAAGACTTCGACGAGCGTATCAACAAGCTTGGTGGTGAACGCATCTACGATCGCGTCGATTGCGACGTCGATTTTGAAGAGCCATTCCAAAAGTGGCTCACCGGCGCTCTCGCCGCGCTCCCAAGTGGGGAACCTGCATCACCGGGATCGGCCGCTACCGCCGTCGCACCTGCCGCCGCCGTTTACGATAAGAAGAATCCCTATTCCTCCGAGCTTTCTGAAAAGATCGTTCTCAACGGCACGGGATCGATCAAGGAAACACTCCACGTCGAACTTTCTCTTGAGGGGTCCGGCCTCACCTACCAGCCCGGCGACTCACTCGGAATTTACCCCGAGAATCGCAGCGAGGACATCGACGCTGTTCTCGCCGCGACCGGCCTCGAAGCGAACTCCAAGCTCGGTGACACCACTCTCGCCGAGGCGCTGAAAACAGACTTCGACATCACATCGCTGAGCCCCGCCATCGCGATGAAATACAACAAGGTCGTCGAAAGCGAGGACTTGCAGAAAGCCCTCGAAGACAAGGCCGCTTTCAAAGATTGGATCTGGGGGCGCCAGCTCGTCGATCTCCTCGAGGCCTATCCCAACAAAAAATGGGACGTCGATACCTTTACCGGACTGCTTCGCCCACTTGCTCCGCGGCTTTATAGCATTGCTTCGAGCCAGGCAGCCCATCCCGATGAAGTTCACCTCACCATCGCATCAGTACGCTACAGCGCACACGGTCGGGATCGAGTCGGGATTTGCTCCACCTACGTCGCCGACAAAGTTGATATCGGCGACACAGCCAAGGTCTTCTTTCATTCCAACAACAACTTCCGCCTCCCCGAAAACGACGAGACTCCAATCATCATGGTTGGCCCCGGCACTGGAATTGCACCATTTCGTGCATTTATTGAGGAGCGCGCCGCCCGTGAGGCAAGCGGAAAGAACTGGCTCTTTTTCGGAGACCAGCATTTCTCTTACGATTTCCTGTATCAGCTGGATTGGCTCGACTATCTTGAGGACGGCATCCTGACGGAACTTTCCACCGCCTTTTCCCGGGACCAGAAAGAAAAAATCTACGTCCAGCACCGCCTCGAAGAGCGCGGCGCTGAAATCTGGGAATGGCTCGAAAAAGGTGCCTACTTCTACGTCTGTGGAGATGCCACCCGCATGGCCAAAGACGTCAACCAGGCCCTCCTCGATATCGCCCAGGAGCACGGCAAGAAGTCTCCCGAAGAAGCCAAAGTCTGGCTCACCGCCTTGCGGAAAGAGAAGCGCTACCAGCGCGACGTTTACTGAGCGACGGGCGGAATTCCCTCCATGCTTACCGCAGAGGTTTCCTTACATTTCGCTTGCTATTCCGGGCTGATCACCTCAGCCATCCGTTTCCACTGCTTCATATCCCAGGTTCGCTTGAACTCTCCCGTGATCTCGATTTCATCGCGTGGAACAACCTAGAATTTCACGATGCTGGAAGGTGTGGTAGGAATCCCAAGCTGGTAGATGTATCGACCTTGACTGAAAATGTGATATTTGGCGTTGGAGCCATAATATTCCATACCCATAGGTCGTTGCTCAGCCACCTGCTTACCAAACTCCGCCGCAGACCTCTCCTTGGGGATGTGAGGCTTGTGGAGAAAGATACACCCCGGAGCGCTCATCGCCACGACAGCGAGAAAGAAACAGACTTTAGACTGCGCCGAAGGCGGTATGGATCGCGAGCTCATGCGCTTCAGCAGCTCAAGGAGCCAAAACTCCCAAGGCAAAAGGGCCAAGTGAGGGAGCCAACAGGGTTTGGTCAATCACCTTACCCTGTTGGATTTTCGGGAGAAACAGCATCAGCACAGGACTACGCTGATTTTCCGTGATTGTTTCAGAGGAAGGACGATTCCACTTACTCCCGCTCAAACCATTCCCCAAACGGAGCGTAGTTGTGGTACGGCACGGCTTTATCTTTCCAGGATTTCACCTCCTCATCGTAGCGCTTTCGCATCTCTTCGAGAGCGGATGAGTGCTCCGGGTTTTTGGCGGCATTTTCCAGTTCACCGGGATCTTCGCGAAGGAAATACAACTCCTCGGTTTTCTCAAAAACGCCCTCGTCATAGGGCCAGTAGACGTATTTCCAATTACGCGTCACGACGGAGAGACTGTGGGCCTGTTTCGGTCCCCAAACATTGATAAGGGGCAGCTGCTCGTGCGTGGTTGCGCTGGGATCATCGTAGAGCGGCACTAGGCTTTGGCCGTCAATCCTCTTGGGAACGTCAAGACCCGCCAGCTCCAACATGGTTGGGTGGAAATCAACATTGCCGGTGAGCGCCTCGCAGCGCAGGCCTTTCCCGGAATTTTCGTGACCAGGAATGTAGACAATCATGGGTGCGCGTGAGGCTTCTTCGTAGGGCAGGACTTTCGATCCATAGCCGTGGGAACCACAGAGGAATCCATTGTCGGATGTGAAAATGACTACGGTATCGCCCTCGACTCCCGCTTCCTTGATCGCATCCCGAACCATGCCCACAGCAACATCGATGGCGTAGATCTGCTGATGATAGATCGCCATGACTTCGTCGTAATTGTCTGCATAACCCCACTCGTGAAAGCGTGTGTATTGCCGCCCCTGCTGACTTTGCTTAGAGAAATGCTCCCCCTTCTCGCGCCCGTAGTTGTCAGGTTTGATGAAAGTTTTCCCCTTGTAGACCTGATCAAATTGCGGATCCGGGGTGGCCGGTTTGTGCGGTGCCTTGAAGCTGATCGACAGGCAAAACGGCTCGTCTCCTTTCGCCGAATCCTCAATGAATTCGCGGCCAAATGCTCCGTAGGAAACGGTGGAATGTGGATACTCCTCCGCATATTTCAACATCGATTTGTTTTTCTTCGTATCGTAGTTGGTTTGACCCGGACCAGCCCCCCATCGATCAAAATCATCTTCGGGCAGCCATCCTTTTCCTTTTGGCTGGTCCGTGATTTCAATGCCAATTTTTCCAGCAATCGCGGTGGTGTATCCCGCATCACGAAGCAGCATGGGGTAACTTTTTTCCCATTTCTTCTGAATGAGATGGCCATGAGTGAAGTTGCATCCGGTGCGATACTCAAAGAGTCCGGTAAAAATGCTGGCCCGGCTCGCCATGCAGATCGCGGTAGTGTCGTAGTGATTGTCGAAGATCATTCCGTCGGCAGCCAGCTGATCGATGTGGGGAGTTTTCACATCCTTATTCCCGTAACAACCGAGAGAGTGTGTACACTGATCGTCAGTGAGAAAGAAAACCAAATTAGGTCGCTCCGCTTTGGCCAGAGTCCCCAACAAAACGAGAAGGAGTGCGAAAAAAGTCGTTCGATTCATGGTGGCACAGTGGTAACAAGCAATTGCCAATCGGGCAATTGCTTGTTAGGGAGAATTGCGCTGCCACTTTTTCCGAAGTAGACTGCTTCCCCATTCTGATGCCCTATTCGTCACTAAACTTGGAATCCCTTATTGAGGAGTGCGCCAACAGTGGACTCCGTCGGACGTCCGCCCTGCGTGCTTGTCTTAAGGTTCTTCTTTCGTCCGATCAGCCGCTGACTCTACAGGAGATCGGGGCCAGCCCTGATCTGGAAGTCGAGTGCGACCCGGTGACGGTCTACCGGCTAGTGACTCGGTTGGAGGAAAGGCGCATTGTCCGGCGGATCGGGTTTCACAGCCGGGCGGCTCACTATTGTCTCCGCGAAAGCGCGCATCAGGACTACCTGATCTGTCGAGAATGCGGGGCGGTAGAAGTGCTCGATATCGCCTGCCCTGTCGAGCACTTGGAGAAGCAAATCGCCTCCGAAAGTGGGTTTCGCGATCTCGATCACGAGCTCGAGTTCTACGGTCAGTGCTTGACCTGCCAGGGCTGAATTGGGTGGGGGAAGCCCCCTTTTTTTCGTTCCAAAAGCTGATTCAGCCATTCGTTCTTCTCTAATTTGAGAATACTTTCGCTAAATCCGGTGAAAATGGCATTTACGGTTTGTTCACTGCTTCAGATTTGATATACTTCGCTTGTCCGAGAAGCATTTTTGCAAATCTGACAACACGAAACCAGACCTATGAAGTTTACCGCGAACCGCCTTGTCTTTATTTTGGGAGCCTTCATCCTCGCGCTCATGGCTATCGATGCGCTGGTTCGCCTTAACAGCAGTGCGCTCTCGGCGTATGGATTTGGCGAAAGTGCATGGGTGAATGCAGACAGTGCCCTGGCTCTCTTCCTCGTTGGATTGGTCGCCGGAGTGGTTGTCGGCATTGGCATCTTTTTTGGCTACATCGTCTGGCGCGAGAAGAAATACTCAGAGGAGCACGATGAAGTGGCTGCTCTTCTTGAGGAAATCGCTCGCGAGGAAGCTGCCGAGGCAAATCCCCTTTTCGTCGAAGACAATCTTCCCATGGAAGAGACGACTGAAACACTCGATCCGTGGGAGCGTCCTGCCGATTGGTGGATGCAAGACGAAGACTGAGCGTCGCCGGGCGACGAACTTTCAACATCGAACGCTGAACTCTCAACATTCAAAGGTAGGGTCGGTCCACTGGCTCTGCCACTCTCTCACTACCCACGCGGGTGGAACTTGCGATGAACATCGCGAAGATGCTTTTGATCGACATGAGTGTAGATCTGCGTCGTGGAAATATCGGCATGACCGAGAAGTTCCTGGATCACGCGAAGATCGGCACCGTTCCCCAATAGGTGAGTTGCAAATGAGTGCCTAAGAAGGTGCGGATAGACATTGCTATCGATCCCGGCAAGCTTGGCTCGCTCTTTCACGATCTGCCAGATCCTCGTGGTGGAGAGCTTCTTTCCCCACTTGGAGAGAAAGATCTCACTTCCCGTGTGGCGACTTACCAACTGCGGGCGCTCGCCATTGAGATAAGCTTCTAGCGCTTTCCGGGCCGCTCCCCCAACTGGGACAATGCGCGTTTTGTTCCCCTTTCCAGTTACCCGGATGGCGCTTTCTTCGAGAAAGAGATTCTCCAATCTCGCGCCGGTAAGTTCAGATACGCGCAATCCACTAGCGTAGAGTAGCTCCAGAATCGCTCGATCTCTTCGTGCAAGCGGACGCGAATCGTCAACGGACTCAAGCAGCTGCTTCACGGTCGGCTCGTTGAGCGTCTCGGGCAGGTATTTCTCCAGCTTCGGAGAATCGACCTGTTCGGCAACATCCTCACTGATTTTTCCTCGTCCGGCGAGATGGCGAAAGAAAATTTTGATCGCAATCAACTCAACCCGCAAACTGGAGGCAGCCAAGCGATCGTGGAGCTTTCTCGAAGCGAGAAAACCGGTCAGGTGATCGAGTTTTACCCGGGAAGGATCATCGACCCCGTGCTCCTCTTCGAGCCAATCCGCGAAAGTCTCAAGCGAACGACGGACCGACAACTGGTAGTTATCGGAAAGGCCTTTTTCGACAGCAAGATATCGGACGAAGCGATCGATTTCGCGTTCCATTTTCGCAGGACCGCAGGGCTGAAACCTAGCGGAACCAGCCCTCCGTCACGTAATCGGTAATCACGAGGTGCTTCACGCCGTGCGGAAACGCCTCCTGCGAGATCGTAACGATCACTGCGAGCGGTTGTTCACCAAGGCCCACTACTTCATCGAGTCTCTTTGCGATTTCCGAGTCCATTTTCACAAAGGCATAATCTGAGAATTCGTTGAGATCTCCGTAGGGAGGATTTACCTGGTAAACGTAGTAGTCATCCAGTGTTTCAAAACCGTTTCGATCCGATCCGTAGTAGTCAGACACACGCTCCACGACAAGTCGGAAGGTGCGGGGACTTGCAATCGCGCCACGCTGGAACTGAACGAAGTGGCGATCTTCGAATTCGGAAAAGCTCTCCCAGTCGACCTTCAATAAGCCATCTTCCTCGCGAATGATTAGGGGAAATCCCTGCTCGGTGTCGCTTGTGGAAACGAGATATACCCAGTAGGGACCGCCAAGTTCCTTATCCGCTTCCATCTGGAAGAGCAGCTTGGAATAACGGCTGTAGTTCACCATGTCATACTTCTTGTAGTATTCCTCCATCGCAGGACGGAGGGACTCTCCGCGGTAAACGTATTTCACGCGAGTCTCCCAGTCGGGGGCACGAAGAAAGGCGTCAAGAAGATCGTGTGTACGCCCGAGCCCTTCTTCCGGAGCGGGGAAGCTTGCTAGGGGATTGTAATTTTCTACCGACACAGCAGCCGGAGCACCGTCAGGTTTTTCGCCGGTAATTCGATCAGCAGCGTCGTTAGCAAGCGCATCGATCTTGTCGCGGGCCTGCTCTTCTACGTTGCTGCCGAAATCCGCTAGAGCACTCTCGATTGGATCTGCCGGCGGGTTCCCGGATCCTCCGATGAGCGTCGCTCCCGTACCTCCATTTTCTCCGTTCACAATCTGCTGAACGGGCTCGTCGATTGTGAGTGCTGGCTGATCCGAAATCGCCGGAGGATCGCCGATCGAAGATTCAACGGCCTGTATCGCAGTCATATCGGCGGGGCGAGAGGCATTACCAGAGGAATCAACGATTCGCACGGGTTGATCCATCGCACCCGGCAAGGTCACCGTGCTAGCAGAAGAATTCGTATCCTCAACACGCTCTTGTGCTACCGGATCAATGACAGCTGGAGCATCGTCGATCGATGGCTCGGGAATAGCAGCATTGTTAACGTTACTCTTCTCAGCTGCAGCCTTGGCGCCGGACTTACTATTCGCGGCGGCAGGCGCTGCTGGCGATTCGCCCTGTCCGTGTGAGGGATTCATTCCTCCACCAAATACCCAGATTCCAACGCAGACGAATCCGATGGCAAGCAGTGCAACAGCTACCATGACCGAAATCATGATTTTGGTGGCATTTCTCGTCCCTTCCTCTTTCGGCGCGCTGCCAAACATTTCATCGAGAATGTCTCGCTCTGACTTGACCTGCTCCGTCGCACCAGCAGGGGTTGCCTGCTCTGTCGGAGGCGCTTGCGCCGGAAGTTCCGTCGTGGGCTGAGACTCACCGGAAGGGGCAATTAGCGTGGTTTCCATATGCTCGTACGAAGGCTCCGTCGCAGGAGCTCCTCGCTGTTCCGAAAGCATATTTTCAATCGATCCCTCGTGGAGATCAGCTTCCGCCATAGCGGGCACGGCCATTTCTTCGCCAACTGCAGGTGCCATTTCCTGCGCAGCGGCAGCTTCGGCAATAAAATTGGATTCCAGCGCTGGCTCAGCGATCTCAGGCTCAGCAACTTCAGGCTCCTGAGAATCGAGCGGAGGCAACTCAAGGGGGACATACTCACCAGATCCCTGGGGAACATCAAGAGCTTCGTCGACATGAGGTTGCTCGACCAAAGGTGCTTCGACTTCGTCGAGCGGTATACCGCCATCCTCAGGAAATCCCTCCGGAGCAGCGTATTCCGGCTCTGTATATTCTGGCGCAACCACCTCTTCTGCCGGAGCTGCGGGAGCTGGCGGCTCTTCAGCAGCAACTTCGGATTGGGCTGGAATGATGAAATCATCGGGAGAAAATGACTCCATCTCCGTGCCGGGCTGCGGCAACTGAACTCGAGTCGGGCCACCTGGTGCGCCTGGATTTCGATCAAGGGAATCCGGGGCTGCCGAACCTTGATCGGCGAGATTCACATCGAGGCGAGGCAATTCACCCGTAGAATCCACCTCTTGGCTACGAACTGGCGGAAGGTGAGACGGCTGCGGGTTCACCCGAATGGGTTGTGTCTCGGGAACAGCTGGAGGCGGAGCCAATTCCGTCTCTGCGCGAGTTTCATCAGCATACGGAGCTGCAACAACTGGGGGAGGCGCAATCGGAACCGGAGCCGGTGGAGAAGGAATCGGAGTTTCCACCGGTGCTTCATTGACAGCTGGCTCAGGGACTTCGGGTGCGGGAGAGTCAACAACAAGAGTTTCTTCCCCTACCGGCACATCAGCCGGAGGGACTTCTACCGAAACTTGTGGAGCAGACGGGATTTGCGGTTCTGGTTCTGGAACACCGGGAGCAGCGGCAGGCTGAGGAATAGCTTCATTCACCGGCGTGGATACAACACTCCCAACAACGGCACTGCCACTACTTGCTTCCACAGAAATAGTCGGCCCCGCTGGAGGTGCTGCGACAGATGCCTGGGTCCCACTCGAAGCAGGACCGGACTCTGGAACCGTCGAACTGGCGACGGCGGGCTCCCTCTGCGGATTTGGCGCACTTTGCGCGGAACTGTCCTCGATGGAGTCATCAACAACATTCTCCAGATCGGTCGGAGCTGTTATCGTGCTGCCACATTTGGGACAAGGTGCGGAAACGCCAGCAAGATGCGTGGGCACACGCAACTTCGCTTCGCAGTTAGAACAGGTGAATTTGATTTTTTTCACGTCGATTCGCCAGGTTGAATTGGACGGTTCCGGATCGCGGCTTCGGAGAGTTCGCCTCTGAGTGATTCCGAATTCCAAGGTTTCCAAAATGGAAGGGACAGAAGTCGATTGTCGCACAGGTCTTTACTCAGCAAAATTACGTATCACCGGGTTCAGCAATTAGATTGAATTGGGGATAGAGTTCCGCGGATATTTCGCCGAACTCCAAAAATCTTAACATTGATACTCACAAACGCAAATTTTTGTTAAGGTATTTTAAAAATAAAGGGGAATTAGCCCTCAATAATGCGAAACTTTTGGTTAATTGTTCTATATTTTATAATTTTTATCTACTTGTCGAGTTGCGGCGACGACCTGTGCCAGCAGTTACAGAGAGCGAAAACGCAACACAAAGCGGCATTATGAACTCATCCACTCACACGACGGAAAAAGAGGTGGATGATTCTAATTCTCGACCGAGCACGGAACGAGAATCGCATCGCTCATTCCGTGGAGCACTTTCTTGTCCGATGGACAGATCGTCGCAAGAACACCCCCCAGCTTTACATTCTTTCCGGAGGAATTGACAAAGTAATAGGGACAAAGGCGAACCCGGCCCTCCATAACCTCCATTTTTCCGGTTTCGGGATTCAACCAGGTATGCTCAACCAGCTTTCCACCGTGGAATCTCTGCAAAACAAAAGGCGAAACATCAAAGGAGTCGATCGCCTCATCAACAGCAGTCCCCCACTCTTCCTGAGAAACATCCTGACCAATCGTGACGCTTCTACTTCCCCAGGCACGCTCGTTGAAGCCGCTGAGCTTCAGCACGAGATCACGTTCGGTCTGGGAAAATTGCTTCATCTCCGAGAAGTGCTGGATTCCCAGATCCGGGATCACTGCATAATGCGGCACTTCGGCCGGGTCGACAACCCAGCTCATCGGGAAGAGAGACTGGAGACGCTTCCAGTTTCCGTCGCGAAGCTCGCGCCGCCAGACCTCTTTCAGCGGATGAGCCCAGAAGAGGGCCGACCACATTTTCTCTTCCAGCCAAGGCTTGAGGGGACTCGCGATATCGATCTCACCGGCGGCAACAGATTTTCCTACCGCAGTGGCACCGGGAATATTCGGCAGATCGAAGAGTTCGAAAAATCGGTAAATATCCCGACCGTCCGGCTGATAGGTTTCCGCATCGAAGACCGCGAAATTCCCATCGAGCTTGGAAGAAAGCCACTCCATCTCGGGTCGGTAATCGGCAGATTCCTCTGAGACGAGGATGTTCGCCCCCTCGTCTGAAAACAGCGAAGAGAAGCCTTCGATCATTCCTCCTGCTCCCCCAATGAGCTCGGCAGCGGGGTTTTCTTTCGAATAAATTTCCTCCAGCCACGCTGTCAGGCCAATTCCACCGGGCACGGAGTCGAGTTCTGTTGCCGTAAATCCACGCTCCGTCAGTATCAAGTCGGGACGAATGACCCGAGGCACCGATTCCAACACGGGAGTCGCCAGACCCATTTCGAGGAGGTCTAACGGTTTTCCCCGATCGAGATAATCCGCGATCCATCCCGGCAAAGAGCCATTTCGGCTACGCCGATAGATCAGATCACAAGCCCGCTGGAAACGCAGCAAAAGAGGCCCAAGTCTTTCCAGCGTCTTCACCTCACCCTTGGTGAGCGCAAATGGATCTGGAGAAATGCGCCATGCTTTCTCAGCAAAAAGCCCCCCTTCCGGCAAAGCATCCTGAATCCGCTGGGCGGTTGCTACAGGATCGCTGGCTACGGGGGAAGACATCGGTCGGCGCAAAGTGGCATTCATCCCTGCAATAAACGCAGGGCAGCTCGCAACATTTCATCCGATTTCACAACATCCGCCGAAAGACGGTCTACCGCCTTCTGCGCCTCGGTCTGCTTGTAGCCGAGAGCAATCAGAGCGAGCAGCGTGTCATTTTTAGCAGCCGCCTCGGGACTTTGCTGTGCGCTGGACGATTGCGCCTGCCACGCTTCCTTCACTCCAACCTTGTCACCGAGCTCCAGGACGATCCGCTCCGCCGTCTTTTTGCCAAGCCCCTTGATCTTGGCAATCGTTGCGATGTCACCGGAAACAACGGCCTGTTTGAAATCAGCTGTCGCCATTCCACTCAGCACAGACATCGCGACCTTCGGTCCGACCCCGGTCACTCGGTTGATGAGAAGACGGAACAAATCCCGGTCTCCATCGGTCGCAAAACCGTAGAGCGTCTGCTCCTGCTCACGAATGTGGTGGTGCGTTAAAACCTTCGTTTCTTCGCCCATCTGGCCGAACAGTTCCTCGCCCAACATGGGAATCGTCACCTCGTAGCCAACGCCACCAGCATTGATAACGAGACGTCCGGGCCAGCTTTCTTCGAGAGTGCCTTGTAAAAATGTAATCATCGGTTTTCAGGAAACAGAAAAAACAACCTGCGAAACATATCCTATTCTGGCAAGGTCCGGGTGGAAAGATTGCTCGTTTGCTTGCGCAAAAAGGCCGATTTCTTTCCAATAACTCCCGCAAACTTTCGTTTCAAAGTTTTTCCATCGTCTGCTTTTCACCCAAGCCCTTCCCCGCCCTATGGCAAACGGATTTCCCTACCAGATGCACTCTTTTGTTTTACTCACCATGATCATTGCAGGGGCGAGCGCCTTCTTCTCCGCAGCCATCGGAGACGACGAAAAAAAGGCGAGGCGCATCGGAATCATTCTCGAGGGCTCGTTTGAGTCCCCCGAGATCTATCGCCTCCCCGAAGGCGCGTCGAAGACGATCCTGGTTCCCTTTTACGAATGGGACTACGGCGTTCGAAGCTTTACCCAGAAAATCTGGGAAGAGCGAAACATGTCATGGGAAACCTTCGACAAAATCGCCAAGGCCCTCGCCGACAAGCTCGCCGAGTCCGTAGAACTCGATGTGGTCAGAAACGATAACGATGTCGTCGAATACATCCTCATTGAAAACAAAGACCCGTTTCTCAGCGGCATCCTGACCTCCGGCAAACTCCTGCCGCGAGTCAGCGACATGCTCGGTGATCGCATCCACGCTCTCGTCGTCGATCGAAATCTCGTCTACCTCTTCCCTGCCGCTGGAAACCCCATTCAAGGTTACGGAGCCTCTCTGGTCGAAGATTTCCTCGCAGCGGATCTGCCCGTGAGCCTCGAAGTTTTCCAGATCGATAAAACCGGCTTCCGGGCTATCGGCGAACTCAGCCGCGAGCGTGCGGTTGGAAAAGAGTGAGCGAATCAGTTCTGTCAGACATTTCGCACGAAAATTCTTGAACGAATTCGGGCTGAAAGCTCGATCGCACAAAGCCCACTGGCGGGTATTTTTGCGAGATATATCTATCTTTGTCCTCAGCGACAGCGAAACGGAGGGGCAATTTCCGTATTGCCCGAATACGCATTCTTCCCAAACGGAACCTTTCGAAATCAACACAACCCATAAGCGGGCAATGCGGAGATTCCCCCTCCATCCCTATTCCGCCCATGTCAGAAACATCACCACCGGGCCTAATCTGCTCCGCCCAGAAATACCAGATCTCTTCTTCCTCGGTGATCCCGAAACGCGGCCCGGCATGAGGGGGTTGAGCTGTTTCAAAAAACTGAGTCGGAATTCCTCTTTCCGTTTTCGATGGAAACACGATTCGACGAACCACGCTACAGGGTCAGATCATCGACTCAACCCTGTTTGCTCTGCCATCGAAATCTGTCTACTTGATCGTCACCTGATACACATCAAGCCCTTGTTCCCCGCCCTGCAATCGGGCGGTGAATTTGCCTTTTCCAGTCTTGGGAAATTCGATGTCGCCGATGGCGGTCGAATGCACGCCTCGTTGAACGGTTAGCGTTTTTTTCCACTTCTCGTCCCCAAAATCAAGTGCGAGCTGGACCGCCGTCTTCGCGGTGGTTTCTTCGGTGAGTCGCACATGCACGGTGTAGGGACCGGCTTTCTCGACATCGACGGGCCAGTGGCCGGGCGTCCTCCATCCGGCGGTGTCGTTGCCGTCGGTCCGTTTGTCCTGAGGAGTGAGAACGGTGGTAGGCTGCTGATCGGATCCGATCACGATGGGCGGCATGTTAAAATTGGGATCGCGAGTGCTGCAGACGTCATCGAACCACTTGTCGTATTCAGCTTTGAGTTGCTCGACGATTGCCGGATGCTTGTCAGCAAGATCGGTTTCCTCTCCGATGTCATTTTGCAGATCGAAGAGCTGCAGCTTCGGCTCTCCCTTTATCTTTTGGTCACCGCGGCCGGGCTTGTAGAAGAGCTTCCATTTTCCCTGCGGATCGATTACCGCAAAGCTGCGGTAACGCTCGGGTTCGTTGCCGCGATGCCACTGGAGAAAAAGATGACGGTCTTCCCACCCCATCGTTTTGGTGACGCCCTTCTCGGCAATGAGCGGCCGCACGCTGCGTCCATCGAGCGGGTTTTTCTCTGGAATCGTGACGTCGCAGAATTCGAGAATAGTCGGCATGAGGTCAATGTGTGCGGTGGTAAAAGCAACTTCCGATCCCGCCTCAATCGAGGCCGGCCAGCGGACGAAACAAACGGTGCGGATTCCGCCCTCGTAGACATTGCCTTTGGAACCACGAAAAGGGCCAGCGGATCCACCTCCAGCAGGTCCATTGTCGGTCAGGAAGATCACGATGGTGTTGTCGTCGATTCCGACTTCTTCGAGCTTGGCGAGAAGACGGCCCATGTTGTCATCGACATTTTTGATCATCGAATAGAAGGCGGCCCGAGTTTCTTTCCTCCTGTCATCGGAGACTTTTTCGAGAAATTCTTCATAGAGCTCCCGTGTCGGTGGTTCGTCGAAGGGACCGTGCGGAGCGTTGGTGGGGAGATAGATAAAAAAGGGTTCATCGGCTTCGGCCTTGATCTCGATGTATTTCGCGGCTTCGTCGAAATAGATATCAGTGCAGAATCCCTCGTAGCGTTTCGGCTCGCCATTGTGAAACAGGATGGGGTCGTGATAGCGCTCCCCCTCCGGTGGATTGGCGGGTTGGCGGAGTCCTCCGCCGAGGTGGATCACGGCTTCCTCGAATCCCTGATCGATGGCTCGGGTCGGGTAGTAGTCGCCGAGGTGCCACTTGCCGAAAATCCCGGTGGCGTATCCGGCTTCTTGCAGGGCTTCGGCGACGGTGAACTCCTCAGGTTCCATCACGGCACGGCCGAGGTAGGTATCAATCGCCTTCGTCCGATAGGCATAGCGACCGGTCATGAGGTGTGCCCGGGTCGGAGTGCATACGGGACTGACGTAGAACTGTTTCAGCCAGGCACCTTCGATCGCAATCCGATCCATATTCGGCGTCTCGACGATTTTATTTCCTGTGATACTGAGGTCACCGTAGCCTTGGTCATCCGTCATGATGACGATGACATTGGGGCGATCATTGGCGGCGGCGTGGAAACAGGCAAGTGACGACAAGACTGCCGCCACGATGAGGATTTTTTCTTTCATCGTATATTCAGGTAAAAACAGAAGGAAGCGGAGACTTCAGTCACCGAGGAGCGGCAAACGAACAACTTGGCGGCTGTAGTAGCCCGTCCAAGGGGATAGCCGATCACTCCCAGCTCTCGAGCACTTTCCGCTCGGTCACGGGCCACCACTTACTGATCTCTCTGGCGAGATTGCTGACAACTTCCGGATTCTCCGACGCGAGGTTCTTATTCTCGTGCGGATCTTCGAGCAGATTGTAGAGTTGCGGACGCTTTTCGGTTCGCGGATGGGAACTGGCGTAGCGGTTCACTTCGCCGTCGTAGGTGAGGAGAAGTTTCCACTCGTCTTTTACAATCCAGCGATAGAGGAGAGATGCCTGCGGATTATTGACATCGGCGATGTCGTGGGCAAAGCCTTCTCCGAGGACTTCTTGCCGGGGTGTTGCCTCACCGCTTTTGAGAATGGGCATCAGATCGAGCCCGGGCAGGTTCTCCGGGATATCAGCACCAGCTGACGCGAGCATGGTTGGCACGATGTCGATGCTGGAAGCGAGCTGGTTGCCACGATCGCCGGGAGGAATTACTCCAGGCCAGGAATACATGATGGGCTGGCGCGTTCCGCCCTCGTTAGCGGATTGCTTGGAGCGCGGAGCGTAACCCCGTTTCTCCTCGCTCTGAATCCACCCATTGTCACAAACATAGACAAACAGCGTATTTTCGGTGAGACCTTTCTGGTCGACGTAATCAATGAGCTGTCCGCAGGTCTGATCGAACCATTCGCACATCGCATAGTAACGGGCTACGTGATCCGAATCGACTTTGCCACGATACTTTTCGAAAAGCGCTTCGGGTGGATTGTGTGGAGTGTGAGGAAGAAAGGGCGCATACCAGACGTAAAATGGTTTCTCCTCGGCGATGGAGTGGTCGATGAAATCGAATACAGGTTTCATTCCTTCACGTCCGATTTTCAATCCGTCGTCACCGTGGCGACCACCCTGGCGCGGAAATCCACGAGTCATGCCGTGGGTGAATCCACCACGCTGGAAGCTGCCTTCCCACCATTTTCCGGATTGATGAGAGAGATAGCCTTTCGATCCGAGCATGCGGGCAATGGTAGGGACGCGATCGACGTTGGAGATGAGCTTTTCGCGAAGCGCGTTGTATTTTGGACCTTCTTTTTTGCCTTCGGTAAGCAAGGGAGATGGATCATTTCCCGTGATCATGTGCTGGTGGGTATAAAGCCCGGTCGCAAGCGTCATGAGTGAAGGGCGACAAAGCGCGGTCGGAACGTAGCCGCGACGGAAAACCGCGGAACGTTCAGCAAGCTTATCGAGATGAGGCGTCGCAATGTGCTCGTGCCCCATAAAGCTGTAGTCAGTCCACGACTGGTCGTCGGAGAGGATCAGAACAATATTGGGGTATTCTTTCGAAAATGCGGTCACCGCAGCGGTAACGGAGAAAACAAGGGCAAAGACAAGGGTTTTCCACTTCATCGAGAAACGAACACCGCTCTATTTGTGTCGTCAATTCGGTCTACGCCCCCTTTTCCCCGTATTTACGGCGTTCTGTGTCCGCTCGTGACGGAATTGTGAAGGAATGCGCAAGCGCGAAATACGAGAGGCACTTCTGTCCATTCCGATAGAGTGAAATTTTCGGTTCACAAATCGAAAGGCAATTTTGCCCTCAAAAACAGTCAAAATATCCAAATAAAGACCCTTTTTAAATAGTAATTTTATTATCTCTATAAAGTGATGGGGCCACATCTCAGGTCTAGCTCTAAGCGGAAAGGTCCATAAAACCGCCGCCGTTAGCAATACCGGACAGCAGTCTTGTGACGCCCGGTGATGTCCAGATGGATCAGTCGGAAACGGATGCGGCGGAGACTTTGCAACAGCTGGAAAAGGTGGTCTCGGAGTTCATGATCACCTATCCCTCACAAACACAGAGAATCCCGCTGGTGCGTCCGAGTGAAAACATGATGATCAGCTTTGTCCGGTCGTTGTTCGCATCGATGGCTTCAAAGCAGGATGAGTTGGAACCACGTTTCTTTTCACCGTCGATTACGAAACCGTTTCCAAGACGGACGAAGATTCTGAAATTCCGATCAACCGGAAAGAAATTTCGTCCGATGGATCGGTCGTTCATGTCGGCGGAAAAACCCGAGTTCTTCTTGTCGAAGACATCAAGATGAACCGGAAAGTCGGCTCCCTGACTCTGCAGCAGTTCGGCTGCGAGGTGACTCTGGCCGACAATGGAAAAGAGGCTGTCGAAATGGTCGACGGACAGCTCCACTTCGACCTGACCTGCAGGGATGTGAATATGCCGGTCATGAATGGTATCGAAGCAGCCGAAGCAATCCGCGACCTGGATCATCCGAACGCAACGACTCGCATTCTCACAATGACAGGAATGGCGTTTGAAGAGGACAAGCAACGATGCCTCGAATCGGGAATGGATGACGTCGTGACCAAACCATTTGACATCAACGATCTCCGCGGTCGTGTCCATGCTTTGAAAAATCCCGATTCCGAAGATGTCGCACTGAGTTCCTGACAAAACGCCAAGCGGTTCTTTGCGGCATTCATCCCGCGCAATGGCGTCGATTGCAACAGCCTTGCGGCATAGGAACGTAACCTACCTCAGGCATGGTATGCACAACGACAGAACGACCACTTCTCCCCGGATTTAGCTTCCGAGCTATCGGCGTAGCCTGGCTCCTTGCCTGCACGGGCGGATCTGCGGAAGAAGCGGCAAAACCGTCGACCTTCGACACGGAATCGATTCGCTTTTTCGAAAACGAAATTCGGCCCATTCTCGCGGAAAATTGTCTCGATTGTCACAGCGGAACCAAGGCGAAGCTGGGACTGCAACTCAATCACCGCCGCGGCTGGATCAAGGGCAGCGACTACCGCCCGGTCGTAAATCTCGAAAACCCTGCAGAGAGCCTCGTCCTCCACGCGATTTCCCACACTCCCGGCAAAAAGGTGAAATCGATGCCCTACGAGAAGGAAAAAATCTCCGACGAGAGCATTGCCAAAATCTCCCGCTGGATTGAAATGGGCCTCCCGTGGCCCGAGACGCCGGGCGAAGCTGAGGAAGACCCTCGAAACCACTGGTCATTTCAGCCGGTCAAACCACCCACGATCCCCGAAGGAGTCCACCCCATCGATCACCTGATCGGAGAGGCGCAGAAAAATACGGGAGTCGCTCCAGCGGAAAAAGCGGATCGTGCGACGCTTTATCGGCGCGCCCACCTCGCTCTGCTCGGTTTGCCCCCGAAATTCGGAGAGCTCAGCGCCTTCGTCGCCGACTCTCGTCCCGATGCCGTAGCATGGCCTGCATTGCTCAAGAAGCTGATGAAATCCCCTCACTACGGCGAGCGCTGGGCTCGGCTGTGGATGGATGTGGCGCGCTATTCAGACACGAAAGGCTACGAAGCCGGAGGCAGAGAAAGGCGTTTTATGCACAGCTACACCTATCGAGATTGGCTGATTCAGTCCTTCAACGAGGACATGCCCTACGATCAATTTCTGCGCTACCAGCTCGCCGCCGAGCAGTTGGTCGATTGGAAAAAGCCTGAGAAAAAACACCTCGCAGCGATGGGTTTTCTTTCCCTCAGCAAAAACGGGAGATCAGAACTCATCATCGATGACCGCATCGACACAACCTTTCGAGGGATGATGGCTCTGACAGTGGCTTGCGCCCGCTGCCACGATCACAAGTCCGACCCGATCCCTACCAAGGACTACTACAGTCTTTACAGCGTATTTTCGAATTCCCTCGAAGTTGGCACCCCCACAATTGGCGAACCGAAATCAGGTCCTGAATACGAGAAATACCTCAAGGACCTCGCGAAGCAGAAGAAGGTCGTGGAAGATTTCCTGAAACCAAAGCTGGATCAGATCGCGAAAGAGAACCCGGAACTTGCCAGTGATCGCACGCGACTCATGAACAAGCTCGACCGGGCGGCGCGGCGCGAATTGCAGAACAAGCAGCGAGTCGTCGACAAGTTCGTCGCCGACTCGCAGATGGAGCCCGCCAAGGCAATCATCCTGAAACAAAAGGAGAAGCCCTCGGGCCATGCCGTTCTCATTCGCGGAAATCCCGCCCGACGCGGAGACCCGGTGAAACGCCACTTTCTCTCCGTTTTCACTTCCGACCCGCAACCAATCTACGAGAGCGGCGGACGGCTCGAAATGGCGAAAGACATCTCCAAAGCCGACAATCCGCTCACCACCCGGAATATCGTCAATCGCGTCTGGATGTGGCACTTTGGCGAGGGCATCGTCCGTAGTGTCGACGACTTCGGAATCATGGGAGAACGACCAGATCACCCGGAGTTGCTCGACTTCCTCGCCCATTGGTTTGTGGAAAATGGATGGTCAGTCAAGAAACTGCACCAACTCATCCTGACCTCCAGAACCTGGCAACAGCAGTCGCACAATTCGCAGGAAGAGAAGAATCGAATCGCCGACGCCGAGAACCGCCTGCTCTGGAAATTCGATAGCCGACGTCTCGAACTGGAACAGATGCGCGACTCCATCCTTGAGGTTGCAGGCTCCCTCAGCGATGAAATGTATGGGCACCCGGTTCGCATTCTTGAAAAGCCTTACTCCACACGGCGGTCCGTCTACGCTTTCATCGATCGGCAGAATCTGAATCCGATCTTTCGAAATTTCGATTTCTCCAATCCTCAGGAGAGCACCGGAAAACGGCCTAACACAACCATTCCGATGCAGGCTCTCTTCACGATGAATAGCGAATTTGTGCAGAACCAGGCGGCCATTCTTGGCGAAAAAGCGCAGTCGCAGAAAGATGGAGTCGGCTGGCTGCATCGCTCCGTCTTCGCGAGCGAACCAACTGAAAATGATCGCATTCTCGCCGATAGTTTTCTGACCGCTTTTGAAAGTGAGTCAGCTGCTCTTGGTCCGCGCCAGACCAACACCGAGTGGAGCTACGGATGGGGCTCGATCGATTTCAGATCTGGGAAGGTGAGATTTCAGCCCTTTCCGTATTGGACTGGTGACTCCTGGCAGATCGAGAAGGAATACCCGATCAAAAATAATCCCCTCAGCTATCTTCACGCTCGGGCAGGAGCGACTCATCCGGGGCACACCAACAATGAGTCAATTGTCTACCAATGGCGTGCGCCTGATGGGATGACGGTATCGATCCGTGGAGTGCTCGAACGTTCCAGCGTAGGCAAAGGCAATGGAGTCCGTGTTCTAATCGCCTCCGAATCGTCCGGAATTCTCTTCGACCGTGTCCTCGATCCCTCTGGCAGCAAACTGGTCACATCGCTGCAGGACGTTACTCTCTCAAAGAATGAGAATCTCTACTTCCTTGTCGACCCACACGAGAACAACTCCAGCTTTGACTCCGTCCGATGGAGCCCTCAGGTATTCGATCAAAGCGGTGCCTGGCCAAAATCGGGACTTGCTGAGACATTCTCTGGTCCGGCAACACCTGCGACCCCCTGGGGGGCTTACGCTCACGCGCTTCTCAACGCCAATCGCTTCCTCTTCATCCAATAATGCAATGAACGGACAGCTTCCCCTGAGAACAAGACGTGATTTCCTTTCCCAAACCGGTATGGGCATGGGCGCGCTCGGCTTGTCTCCTTTCCTTTCTTCCCTGCAAGCTTCCAGTCGCTCGCTGAATCCTCTCGCTCCCGGCAAAACTCATTTCCCGGCAAAAGCCAAACGCGTTATTCATATCTTCGCAAACGGAGGCCCATCTCAAGTCGACTCATTCGATTACAAACCAGAGTTGGAGAAATTTCACGGCAAAGAAGTTCCCGGCGAGCACCTTAGCACCGAGCGAAAGACGGGAACCCTGATGAAGTCCCCTTTCAACTTCTCCCAGAAAGGAGAAAGTGGAATCTGGGCAAGCGACCTCTTTCCGAAGGTATCCGAAATGGTCGACGATCTTTGCATCATCAATTCGATGCATGCGAACGTGCCCAATCATGAGCCTTCGCTCATGCTCATGAACACGGGAGCCGAGCGGGTCAATCTCGTTCGTCCCAGTATGGGCAGTTGGGTAACTTACGGTCTCGGTTCTGAGAACGAAAACCTGCCGGGCTTTGTCTCGTTGTGCCCTGGGGGAGTCCCCATCGTCGAAACGCAAAACTGGCGTTCTGCCTTTCTTCCGGGAGCCTACCAAGGCACCCACGTCGACACAAAGAACACCCACATTTCCAAGCTCATCCCTGACATTCGCAACCCCCGGATGCCGCGCGAGCTCCAGCGAAAGCAGCTCGATTTGATTCAGGAAATGAATCGTCAGGATGGCGAAAAGACCGGACTCGATCCTGATGCGGAAGCTCGCATCCATTCCCTCGAACTCGCCTACAAAATGCAAATTGAGGCGACCGATGCGTTTAATGTCGAGCGCGAGCCGGAGAATGTCCGCCAACTCTACGGAGAAACCCTCCACGGTCGCCAGATGCTGATCGCCCGCCGACTCGTCGAGCGTGGTGTCCGTTTTGTGCAAGTCTGGCACGGAGCCGGACAGCCGTGGGATAGCCACTCTGAAATCGCGAAGAACCACGGCAAACTCGGCCAGGAAGCCGATCAGCCAATCGCGGCTCTCCTTACTGATCTCAAGCAGCGAGGCCTGCTGGAGGACACTCTCGTCATCTGGGGAGGAGAATTCGGACGCACTCCAACCGTCGAACTTCCTACTCCCGGAGCCAACGCCGCGAACACCAAGCTGGGACGCGATCACAATCACCACGGTTTCACGATTTGGATGGCCGGCGGCGGAGTGAAGGGTGGATATCAGTATGGCAAATCGGACGATTTTGGCTTCAAAGCCGTGGAAGACCGCATGCACGTCCACGATCTCCACGCCACCATTCTGCACCTGTTAGGTTTCGATCATGAACGCCTCACCTATCGCTACGCCGGTCGTGACTTCCGCCTGACTGATGTACACGGCAAAGTCGTCAGCGATCTGATTACGCAGAGATGAACCACTGCGTGAGCACGAGAGCGTCATACGGCTCCGTCGTGGCAAGACTATAGCCCTCATCCCCATCCCCATCCCCATCCCGAGTCGTATCGACGACGAAGACTTGGGCTTTGAGCCCTTTTTCAACGAACGAAAGGATCCGCTCCTGATCTTGAACTACAAGCACTCCTCATTGTGGCTAAATGACTTGAATCGTACCGGGAACCGGCAGAAATACAATCTTCGACTGGGGGAAATGAATTCATAACTCAGGAAAAAAGCGGGACCACGACAACCGCAAGCTTAGGCCCCGCATTTCGCTCAACCAAACCGGTAAAAAACGGAAAACACAAAGCATGGAAAGGACTCTCGCTCGTAGCGAGGCAGACGGGAAAGACAGGAGAGAAACCTCATAACGCTACCATTATCAGCCAGAAAAATGACGGATCATCGGACGCTAAGATGACAAAACTGTAATCTTCCATCTTTCCCCTGCACTCTCCCTATACTTCCCTCTGGCGAAGATTCCTAAACCGGATATCTTGCCGCACCTTTGCCCCCGTTTTACGAGACAGAAATCCCACCTAAACTGAGCAAAATCCATACAACAGGACTCAGCATCCATCCTGGTTCACCTCACCCGCTCGGCGCGACACCGCTCGAAGCAGGTTCGGTGAATTTCAACGTGGTTTCAGAAATTGCCGAGACTGTCACCCTCTGCCTGTTCGCAGATGGGGAGCTGCCTTTGCGGGAAACTGATCAAATCCCGCTTGTGCGAGGAGAACGCGACACCTGGTCGATCCGGGTCGATGGCATCCCCGCAGGATCGACGTACGGCTACCGGGTTGATGGCCCGTGGGAACCGGTCGAAGGCCATTTTTTCCGCCCGGAAAAACTGCTTCTCGACCCGTTTGCCAAGCACATCCCGAATCCCTCCCTATTCGTTTCATCGATGTGCTCACTTCGGGAAGACAAGAGCCCTATCAAAGCCGACAGCGGATCACACGCCCCACGCGCTGCTGTTCCATCTCCGGATCACTACGACTGGGAAGGCGACGAGCCGCCACGCTTGGCAATGAGAGACTCCGTCTTTTGCGAAATGCACGTGAAAGGGTTCACCAAGCTCAAACCCGAAGTGCCGGAAGAACTTCGCGGCACCTACGCTGGGCTAGCTCACGAATCGACCATCGAATACCTTCGCGATCTCGGAATCACCACCGTCCAACTGCTTCCTGTTCATCAACACCTCGACGATGGATTCCTGCTCGACAAAGGCCTCGTCAATTACTGGGGATACAACACGATCGGTTTCTTTGCTCCCGAAGCTCGCTATGCTGCGGGAGACGATCCGATCACCGAGTTTCGGGACATGGTGAAAACATTTCATCGCGCCGGAATGGAAGTGATTCTCGACGTCGTCTACAACCACACCTGCGAAGGCGGACTGACAGGACCAACAACGATTTTTCGCGGGTTCGACAACCTGCGCTACTACCACACGGAAAACCTTTTCCCCGGCGAATACCGCGACACGACCGGCTGTGGAAACTCCGTCGACCTTACCCACCCGCATGCGCTGAAACTCGTGATGAAGAGCCTGCGCTACTGGGTCACGGAAATGCACGTCGATGGATTTCGCTTTGACCTTGCCGTGGAGATGGGGCGTTGCCCCGAAAAATTCAGTCGCTGGGCGCCCTTCTTTCAGGCCGTTTTTCAGGATCCTGTTCTCGAAAAAGTGAAAATGATTGCCGAACCCTGGGACCTCGGACACAACGGTTACCAACTCGGCAACTTCCCGATGAACTGGCACGAGTTGAACGGGAAGTTCCGCGACGACGTCCGTCAATTCTGGCGAGGCGATCCCGATGTCGACGGTGACTTTGCGAGCCGTCTCACCGGAAGCGAAGGACTCTTTTCCCACAACCGCCGCGGCCCTGAATCGAGCGTGAACCTGATTACTTCGCACGACGGTTTCACCCTTCATGACCTCGTCAGTTACAACGCGAAACAAAATCTCGCCAACGGAGAGGGAAATCGTGACGGCGACAATCATAACATTTCCTACAATTACGGAGTCGAAGGCCCCACCGACGACCCCGGTATCCTTGAGCTGAGGCATCGCCAGATCCGGAACTTTCTGACAACTCTACTTTGCTCACAAGGCACTCCATTTCTTACCGCCGGTGATGAACGACTGCGCACCCAGTTTGGCAACAACAACACCTACTGCCAGGACAATGAATTGAGTTGGATCTCTTGGGACGACTCGCCCGAAGCCCATGAGATGAGGGAATTCTTCAAGCGCGTTCTCGGCCTGCGCCGTTCCACCCCCTCTCTGAGGAGGAACCGATTCTTCACCGGCGAAACTGACCCTGACACGGGCATTCCTGACGTCTGCTGGCTCCGTCCCGATGGAGAGATCAAGGAGAGCGATGACTGGAACAACGGGGACTCCAGCTCCTTCGGCATGTTGATATACGGAGCAGGCGAAGAACGAGCGCTCCTGTTTTTCTTCAATGCTCGTCCCGAAAAAACCAGGTTCCACTTTCCCGATATCGACGTGAAATCATGGGAACTCGCGATCAATACCGCCAAACCAGACGCGAGACACCGCGTTCGTTCGAGATGGGAAGGGGTTAAGTTGGTCAAGCGCTCCCTGCAGATTTGGATGCAGGCTTAAGCTACGCAGAAATCCGGTTGGTCAGCGGCACCTCACGACTTGATATCTCGACGCTCAAAAACGAGCCATCCCAAGACAAAACAGGACAATCCGATCCCCAGAAGCCAGGCGGATTGTTCCAGAAAACGCGCCCATGGGATGTCCTGGTAGAGGAGAAAAAGCCACGAGTTCATTCGGGAAGTAATAAAGTATTCCCTGTATGGGTCAAAGGCTGGAAGTGGAATTGCAGAGAGAACCCGGTCTGCAACTACAACAGCAACGGTAACAATCGTTGCCGCGGCTGGTTTGATGCGAAAACAACCAAACAAGAAAGCCAATCCGGTCACAGGAATATAGACGAGGGAAAACGCGGCTATGGAGAGGAAATAACGCCCCATGCCTTCCCACCAGCCAAATAAACTCACCTTGGGAAGCTCCGGGGTCCATACCAACATGCCGCCCCCCCATCCCCGATCGAGACAGCCAACGGCAAGTGCTGTAACTCCGACGAAAAGAAAAAGCGCTGTGGTATAGATTTGGCAGGATAGAAATTTGATCAGTAAAAGTCGGAATCGCGAGATGGGCCTGGCAAGCAACAACCGCAAATTCCCGTCCTCCGTTTCCTTCGCCAGAATATCACCAGCAATCAGTGAGACGAAAACAACTCCCAGCAACAGCATGGTGAATGCAACAATAAGAAATGCGAGTGTCAGACCGGAAAAGTACTCATCAAAACCTCCGGCGACACGCTCGATAAATCGCTGCATTCCTGCCTCTGACTTTTCCCGTGTCCAGAGAATGTAAAATAGCATCTCCACCAGCAGAAAAATCCCGAACCCGATATAGGTCCGTCGCCGTGCAAAGAGGCGATACAATTCCCATCCGAGTTGTTGGCAAAAAAGCTTCATTCTTTGCCCCCCTTTTCTTCTCCACTGCTGACCTGCAGATAGAGCGACTCAAGCGAATTTTCCTGCTGCGCAAAGCGGCTTACTTTGACACCGTGACTTACGAGTGCCGCAAGGCACTCGCTCGGGTCGCGTTCCTGGGAAATGAGAAATTCGTCGCCTACTTTTTTACCATCGAGTTTCTCCCAGGCCACAAGGAGGTCCTGAGTATTTTCCGCTTCAATTTCAAAGCTCACATCATCGCTGCCGAAATCTTGCACTCCGCCGTCGTAGACCTTTTTCCCTTTCTGCAAAATCACAACTTCATCGCAGACTTGCTCCACTTCGGAAAGAAGATGGGAACTCAGAAGAACGGTCAGGCCGAGCCGATCACGCAATTCCAGGACCTGCTCGCGAAACTCGACAATGCCCTCCGGATCAAGCCCGTCGGTTGGCTCGTCGAGAACGAGCAACTCCGGCCGCGGCAGAAGTGCCTGAGCGAGCGCAAGGCGTTGGCGCATCCCGTGACTGTATTTGGAAATGCGATCGTGAATCCTCTCCTGCAAGCCGACCCACTCGACCATTTCCATCATTTCCGATTCGGTGACGCCGCCGGAGTAGGAGGTGAGAACCTTAAGGTTTTTCCACCCTGACAAGTAATCGTAGAAGGCCGGGGCTTCGAAAATGGCACCGACTTTCGCAATTGCCTTTTCCCGTTCCCGCTGCACAGCGACTCCGTCTATGGTCACCTCGCCCGCATCGGGATAGACCATGCCCAGAATCACTCCGAGGGCAGTGCTTTTGCCCGCCCCGTTGTGACCAAGCAAACCGCAAATCCTCCCCTTCTCGACGGAGAAAGAAAGATCGTCGACCGCCAGGGGGCGATTGCGGTCGAACTGTTTCGTGATGGACTCGACCGAGAGCATTAATTCTGTCCCACAATGAGTTGCAGGCCGCGAGTCACATGGCCATCAGCGTAGAGAATATTGACTCCGTCGCCGACGTGCTTGTGAAAATTTTCTTTGTCGGAAACCGTGGGAATACCCGATTCCATCTTAGTGAGACCAAGCAGATCCATGTTCCCCATTCTCTGCCCGTTAATGAGGCTGTTCCAAAGATAGCTCGATCCAGTTTTCTGAAAAATCCCTTCGTGGTCGCCGGGACATTCGAAAAGATATTCGTCCTTCACATAGGGAAGCAGAACCGTATCGATTGCGGGATCATCCTGATCCTTGCTCTCCCGCGCTGCGACCATGGTCGGAAAAGTTGTGCCGTGATCGACAAAGTAATTGCTGAGCCCGATGCCAATCTCCCGAAGCTTGCCCGCGCATTCATTCGATCGTGCGGCGAGCTTAACACGCTCCACTGTCGGGATCAAGATCCCTGCCAGCACCGCAATGATTGCCATGACGATGAGAAGCTCCAGCATGGTCACTCCCTGTAGCCGGGGGCTGCGACCCTGGATTGGTCGTCCATTGATCACTGAGCACACATTCCAACCTCTCAGAGGTCGACTACAGCATTCAAACTTTGCTTTCTGCAACTTCATCGCCGTGGACCTCCCATGTGACCCATAACGCCCTGCATCTCTTCCATGAGCGGAGCGAGGTCAATTTTAGTTTCCGCAGAAGCTTCCGAATAGTAGGCCTTGAAACCAGCTTCGGCGATTTTCTCTACGATTTCGGGATCCTCTGTTTCGAGATTTCGATCCCCTTCTCCTTGATTTTCGCGGATTCGCCGCAGGGATCGCTCGACGATTTTCTTTCGCTCTTCACGATCCATTTCATTAAAAGACTGCATCATTTGCTCAAAAGCCCGGCCAACGCGGCGCTCGAGAAAAAAGAGCTGCTCTTCTCCGTTCATCCCGGTAAAGAAATCACGCCGGAGATCATCTTCGTCCCTGACATTGAGCTTGGCGACTTCGTCGGCCTCCATCTGATTGAGCATGTCGGCAACTTTGGCAATGTGGGCCTTCCTCTCCTCGGGATCTTCGATTTCAGAGAGCGGGTTCTTTTCCTGAAACGCTTCGACCTTCTCCGCAGTCGGCTTCATGGAACCTGCGACTTTTGCAATGAGAAAGACTACGCCCCAAACCACGGCAAGGGAGACTAGGCCACGGACGAGAATTTGATTTCGCGCATTCATGCAAAAGAGATAGACGAGCTCCAACCCTGAAAGGTTACGTCCGCGAGCTGCGCCGCAGACGTGACTTCAACTCTGCAACGGAATAGACCCGTGTGGCAATCACCGCGGCAAAATAAATCACAACACCAATTCCTACGAGCACAGCGAGCACGGCGACTCGAACCGCAAAATTGCCTTCGGTCATGATCCATGGCCTTGCGTAGCCACACAAAAACCAGATCAGGCCTCCCATGATCGCCGATGCGAAAATCATGCGAACGGTGCGGGTGACAAATCTGGTCGTGACATTGAGCTGGTTCCCGAGACGCAAACCATTCCAGAGCAGAAAGAGATTCACCCATCCAGCAATGGATGTCGCGAAAGCACATCCCGCTGGTCCGAGCCATAGGAACATCGGGTATGCGAGCAAAATATTCACCACCGCCGAAACTATGGTGTATCTCATCGGCGTTTTCGTATCCTCCCTTGCGAAGTAGGCAGGCTGCAGAACTTTCGCGAGAACGTAAGACGGTGTTCCCGTCGCGAAAGCCGCCAAGACAAATCCAGCGGACTTTGCCGCTTCGGCGGTAAATTCGCCCTGAACAAACAGCGCATGAATGATGGGAACGGGAATCACAAACATCGCCGCGACGGCCGGCAGGCTGAACAGCAATGCGATCTCTATTCCCTGCACGAGAGCTTTTTTCGCCCCTGACTCATCCCCGCCTCGCAAGCGTCTCGTGATCTCCGGCAGCAGCACGGTGCCAAGAGCGATTCCAAGTAATCCCAGGGGAAGCTGATTGATGCGATCCGCGTAGTAGAAAAGTGCGACGCCACCCAACTGGAGAGATACGACGGTCTGGCCGACGAGCAGATTGATCTGCTGAACACCAGCACTGACCAATCCCGGCGTCATGAGCTTACCCAGTTTCTTCGCATCGGAATCTATTTTCGGAACAGCAGGACGCAGATCGACACCCCGGCGAATCGCAGCCACAAAGACGACGAGCAACTGCAACACGCCGCTCACCATGACGGACCAGCAGAGAACACGAATTGGGTCACCGGTTTTCGGAATGACAAAAACCAGAGCGACGAGAAAAACGATATTCAACACGACGTAAGCAAAGGCCGGCGCTCCAAATACGCGTCGACTGTTGAGGATTCCGCTGAGCGCAGCGACGAGGCAGATAAAAATGAGATAGCCAACAGTAATCCTCGAGGCTGCCACCCCCGGTTCCAGTCGCCCGTCGAGCGCAAAGCCTACCGTCGTTACCCTGACGATCGGCTCCATGAAAATGAAGGCGAGGACGAATATCACCAGCAGGATCACGAACATCAGCGAGATCGTTTTTCTCGCGAAGCTGTCTGCTTCCGCCTCTCCCTTTTCCTCGATGCGCCCGCTATACATCGGAACGAAGGCCGCATTGAAGGCACCTTCGCCAAAGATACGGCGAAAGAGGTTTGGAAACCGAAAAGCCGCTACCCAAATGTCTGCGGTCGCTCCGGCTCCGAGGTATTTTGCGATCAGAACATCGCGAGCGAATCCGAGAACACGACTCAGAAGGGTGAAACCACTGACAGTGAAGATAGAACGAAACATGCTCCGAAAAACGTTCGAATCTCCCGAGTTCTTTCACCTATCAGCGATGCGACTGCCAGAATACAGCGGGTGCCGCCAGATCGTTTGCCCCATCTTCGAATTTCGTTCCGATCTCGGTGATGGTGGAAATTGCCATGACGGCTTCCTTTCCCTCGGTGATCTTCTCAGGATCAAAAACGAGTCTTGTCAGCCGGAGTCCGGCGAGCGGAGATAGATCAGTGACCCTCGTCTCTCCAATATGTAGGCGTTGCATGCCGCTCTTCGCCAGAGGCGACAAATCAGCAACCTTCGTGCGATGCAGGGTCAGGCTCACGAGCGGGCAGGACGCCAGCGGCGAAATATCCTCGACTGGCGAATCGGTCAGCCAGAGCATTTGTAACGGCATTCCCGCGAGGGGAGAAAGATCCGTCACCTGCGTGCTGACGAGATTCAGTTCCGAAATACCGAGCCCCTTGATCGGGGAAAGATCGGAAACGTCTGTCGCGCTGAGATAGAGTTTGCGCAGCGAAGTCTTCCCTATTAAGGCGGAAATATCCTTCACCCCCGTGTTCTCCAGATACAATTCCACGAGCGGCATATCTGCCAGCATACTGATGTCAGAAACCGCACACTCCAGAAGGTAGAGAGCCATGAGGTTCATTCCTTTAAACGGAGAGATGTCGGTGACTCCGCATTTGTCCAAGGCAATCGCCTGCACCTGCCCTCGCTGGTCAATCTGGAATTGTCCGTTGCCGGTGTATCCAGGATTGGCAGCGCGAATCACTTCATGCAGTTTTACTTCGCTCCAGAAGGTCGGCTGAGGAGGAGGTGTCTTTTTCACAGGTTCGGCAGCAGGAGCACCCTCGGCCGAGGATGCATCCTCCTCTTTGGAAGGAACATCGCTGTCACCACAGGAGATGAGAACGGCACTGAATAGAAAGGCAAAGAACAAGCGGATTTGCATACCCGATTCTCAACCCAAGTGCGGCTGCGTTCAAGGATGGGTTCTTGGCTATCTCACGGAGCGGTTTCGACAAAATCCGGTGATCTTAGAATTTTATAACGACTCGAAATTACAGCGGTTTAGACCTTACAATTTTACTAACAAAAATACCTAAAAACTCGGCTGAAAACCTTTATTCAGCTACTTCATCTATAAAAACATCCTTTCATCATTAGAACCCTTCCAGGCATCGAAATGCCAATCCTCCGCGGGATCTGGAAATCGGCACCCTAACTGCACGACGGACTTCCCTTCGACTTCGGGCCCGGCCCTCACTGGATCCGAGTCAGCGCGACGACGAGATTCTCCGGGTCATTCCGCGCTGAGGCTGAGAAATTTTTCCGTTTTTTTGCAATAGGTAGCGGCATCGAGCCGTTATAATCTGAGAACCCCCTCTCAGACCTGCCATGTCCCTCGATCCCTTCGATCCGGAGTCGGAAGACTTTCCGGAACCCATGTTCGGCCATTTGCCGATCGATGAAGTTCGCCCCGTCCCCATCTACCGGCGCCGCAAATTCATCGCCGCTCTCGCGATCAGTTCACTCTCGGCGGCAGCTGCCTATCGTGCCTACCGGAGCGACATCGAGTGGAGAGAACTCGCCAAACGGGGAATGGATTTTACGGAAAGAGCCTTCAATCGAATCGAAGAGGAGTGGGCCGATTTTCAGGATGGATTATCCTCTCCCCCTCGGACGCCTCGAAGATTGAAGTCGGAAGCGGATTACAAGGCTTTTCTCACAAAAATCTCGCTTCGCTATATCACGCCCACGGAAATCATTCGCCCTCATCGAAACATTCGTGACGGCGTTCCAAACGAGCTTCCGCCGAAGTCGTATTGGCCCCGCATTGCGAAAACTCTCAAGGTCGCTGACGAGATTCGTCACAAACTCGGCAAGCCACTCTACTGCATCAATTCCGCCTATCGTTCCCCCGCCTACAATGCGGCGTGCTCTGGCGCTGCGACTCGGTCCTATCACATGAATAACCAGGCTCTCGATCTGATTTTCACCGGTGGACCAGCTGCTGCTTCCGAAGTCGCCAAAAAGCTGCGCAAAGACAAGTTTTTCAAAGGTGGCATCGGCACCTACGCTAACTTCATTCACATCGATACCCGAGGATTCAACGCAACCTGGGATGTGTAAGTCAAATACGTTTACGTGAGAGGCCCAACAGGGTAAGGTCAACGAACTGACCCTTTTACCTATCAGCGTTTCCCAGCTGATTTTTTTCCAGAAAGCTTTCGCACCGCTCCCCTCTCTCTGTAGATTCGCGGCCATGAGCGAAGACCTTTCCCAAGAACTCGGTGTCGTTTTCGACCTCGATGGAGTCCTGATTGATTCCCATGATCAGCACGAGCGTAGCTGGTTTCGTCTCGCTGATGAAATCGGCAAACAGCTGACTCCGGAGCAGTTCAAGGTGTCTTTCGGGATGAGGAATGAAATGTGCATTCCCGATGTCTTTGGTTGGACGACGCGAGATAATCACGAAACAATTCGCGAATTAGGAGACAGGAAAGAAGAACTCTATCGCGAGCTGCTCGCAGAGGATCAGCTTGAGCCTCTCCCCGGAGTGCTCGCCTTGGTGGAAAATCTCTCTCAGGCTGGAATCCCCATTTCACTGGGCTCTTCGACGACGCGGAAAAATATCGAGGTCTGCTTTCGCATTACCGGCCTGAACCGCTACTTTGGAGGAAATTATACCGGAGCCGAGGATGTTTCCCGCGGAAAACCCGCGCCCGATGTATTTCTCGAAGCGGCTCGAAAGATCAATCGAGTCCCTGCAAACTGCGTCGTCATCGAAGACGCCCATGTTGGCATCGAAGCCGGATCGGCAGCTGGTATGAAAGTGATCGCCGTGACGACGACTCACCCGAGAGAATCTTTCGCTGACTCAGCTACCAGCAAAATCGTCGACTCCCTTGAGGAAGTCGACGCGGATCTCGTGTCCGAGATTCTGAGGGAGTAAAGAAGGTTAGTACCCTTACTTGTGCGCGTCGACAATCTTCTGAATCTCGGCGCGTTTTACACCAGCCGGTGCATTCACGTCTGCAAACTTTGCACGTGCCGCTGCAGCCTGCTCTCTGGTGACGGCTGGCGCAGCATTGCCCCACTCGTTGCGGGTGTAGGTTAGGACAGCGGCGATTTTTTCGTCATCAAGGCCAGCACCGAGAGCCGCCATCATGCCCATGAAATCCATATTTTCCTTGGCAATACCTTTGAGAATGACAAGAAGAGAAAGGTCGGGATCGCCGAGTAACATTTCCGAGCCGACGAGGCTTGGAGCCATCAGCGCTGGCCCTGCCTTCAAACCTGTTCCGTCCGGCCCATGGCAGGCGGCACAGGTAGCGTAAGTTATTTTCCCAAGTGCCATCACAGCAGGGTCAATACTCCCAGCCGAAGCAGCAGCGGGGTCTGCGGCTGCCTTCGGAGCATCGGCTGCGGGCGCGGCTTTTTCTACTGCAGCTGGTGCGGCTTCAGCAGGAGCCCCGGCAGGTGGTGCGGCGGCGACTTTTTCTTCTTCATTGGGATCCTTTTTCATGCTGCCGCCCACCAGGGAGATGCCAACAACGCCAAGCATCACAATCAGGGTTACAGGCACGAGAAAAAGGAAAACATTCCCGATCAGAGAGAGAATCGGATTGCTGGATTCTTGGGATGCATCGCTCATATTCGCGGGAAGGAAGCTCGATTTTGCCGGAAGTCAATTGTTTGCTATTCCGACTTGTGTTTGAATTTACGCCAAAAATCGAGGTCTGGATACGTCTTCCCCCCCTCTTTTTTGAAATTCTCATGGCCTCGGACGAAATCCAGATTCAACTCACTCCTGTCAGCAGATTGAAGTGCACGGAAATTGAGGCCGCTGCAAAGCGAATCTGGCCGGAAGCTTACTTGTCCATTCTGAAACCGGGGCAGATCGAATACATGCTCGAGATGATGTATTCTCCCGCAGCCCTGAGTCGGGATTTTCACTCTGGCATCCAATATCGCTGGATCGAGAAGGCCGGGACCCGAAATGGCTTTCTGGCTTATGGCCCCGTCTCGAGGGGTTCCTCTTGCGAATTGCACAAGCTCTATATCGAAGCGGAGGTCCGGGGGCAGGGAATCGGCAAAGGAGCGATAGAAACACTCACACATGAGCTGGAAAAAATTGGCGCCAAATCCATGCGTCTGCGAGTCAATCGCCACAACGAAACCGCCATCTACTTTTACCAGCGCGTCGGTTTTTCCATCACGGAAGAAGACAAGCTCGATATTGGTGGAGGCTTTGTCATGGATGATTTTCTCATGGAAAAACCGCTTTGAACAGCACGCAAAATTCTTCGTTTTCCCTGCTGCGAAGTGCTTCTGGAGGGGCAACAGTAGGAGATGTCGATTAAGACATTTCAGCACAGCCTGCAAGTTCTTCGTAGTGAATTGATTCCCGCAGCGGATCGCCTTTGCCGCCTCGTCGAAGATCTCGGCAGCAATGTCCCCGACGGTGTCCCCGGTGAAGATGCAGAGCAATTCTCGTGGGATCTTGAGAAGTTGCAGAAAGAAGCTCCCGCTTTTCGTGAAGGGATCGAGGAGTGGTTCGCCGACGCACATTTTAAAGAGGGTGAATCTGCTGATGTGATGCGAAAATCGCGCCACGATGCCCGCAACCAATTGAACCACCTCTTTGGAACGATCCAGTTGATGCAGATGTTACCCTGCTCGCCGGATTTCATTGAACGCTCGCGGGAAATTGTTGGAGTGCTCGAGTCATGCCTTTCCCTCGTCTCCGGGTCTGCTGCCATCGCCGAGGAAAAAGAAGAACAGCCTGACGCCGCAACGATTCCCTGCGAACCAAGCGAGTCGGCCGGCACGATTCTCGTTGCTGACGATGATCCAGAGAACCGGGAAATCCTCCATCGCCTTCTTCTACCGTGTGGTTTCGAAGTTGAATTCGCGGAAAACGGTCGCATTGCGATTGAAAAAATGGAGAGCACTGATTTCGATGCGGTCCTTCTCGACATCGAAATGCCTGAAATGGACGGATTCGAAGTGCTCGAATCTCTTCGCATGTCGGGGCGGCTCCGCTACACTCCAGTCATTGTCGTAACCGGTCTGCAGGAAGAGCAGGATGCCGTCCGATGTATTGAAATCGGCGCAGAAGATTTCCTATCCCGTCCCATCCGTCCTGCTTTGCTGATGGCCCGTGTGAACGCCAGTCTCGAGAAAAAACGGCTGCGGGAAAAGGTCTTCGAGCAGCACTTCACTCCCGAACTGGCTCGCGAATTAGCTCGTAATCCTGACCCGATGAAGATGCAGGCTCGCCAGGCAGAAGTGAGCGTCCTTTTCTGCGACATTCGCGGTTTTTCTTCCATCAGCGAACGCCTTGGCCCCAGCCAAACAATCGATTGGCTCGGAGGAGTCATGGGCGAATTTTCGACTCGTGTCATCGAACTTGGTGGCGTACTCGTCGACTACACCGGGGACGAACTCATGGCGATGTGGGGCGCTCCCAACGAGCAACCCAATCACGCCGAACTCGCCTGTCGAGCTGCGATGGAAATTCGGAAGAGTCTTGATTTACTCAACGAAATCTGGAAACCCGTCGTCGATGCCGATACCGAAGTCGGAATCGGCGTGAATACGGGCGAGGCACTCGTTGGCAATATCGGAACGCATCGAAAATTCAAATACGGCCCTCTCGGAACAACTGTGAACCTTGCCAGCCGCGTGCAGGGAGCGACGAAATTTCTCAAGACCCCGCTGCTCATTACCGGCTACACCGCTGCGCAACTCCCCGAGGAATTTTCGCGCCGTCGTCTTTGCCAGGTTCGTGTGCGAAATATTTCGGCTCCTGTTCACCTCTATGAATTGGAACCTCCCGGCGCTCGCAAGGACTGGGCCGAATTGGCTGCTCGCTACCAGAATTCACTGGAAGAGTTCGAATCAGGGCATTTACGAGAAGCTTCGTCCATTCTCAGCGATGTCTTGCTCGAATCACCGGACGACGGACCTGGTCTGCAACTCATGTCCCGCATCGTAGACGCAATGCTGAATGACGGAGAAGAGTTTTCACCGGTGTGGGATTTGCCGGGGAAGTGATTTCCCCATCATTCTCCTGAAGTCGGATCGTGGATCTCCAATATCCCACGCACCGCTCGCAGCAGGCGATCGATCCGAATAGGCTTGCTGATGATATCCTTCACCCGCGCGTCGCGAATCCAGTCTTCACTGACAGTCACATCCTTGTTTTCCCGAATGAAAATCACCCCTGGTGCGATCTTCTTGGGTCCGCCGCCGGTCGAATAGACTTTGCAGATCAGCTCATAAAGGAGCGTGCCCTCCATCTGTTCGAACTCGTAGGCGAAAAGAAAAACTCGATAGGGCTTCTGCAAAGCCATTTCAAACGCGCGAACGGCGTCGGTCGTAGTCTCGACGCGCGAGTGAGTAAAATTCTCGAAGGATTCCCGCAGGAGCCGGTTCGTGGCGGAGGAAGGAAAAGCAATCAGGACGTCCTGAACCCCAATTGGCTCCGATGCGTAGGACGAACTTTCCGCGTCAGAATCAGAATCCCCCTCGACGAGCAATTCAGATTCCTCAGCGTTATCCTCAGACGGTTCCTTTCCCAGGTCCCGAATGGTTCTCCATTTGCGGTCTGACATAAAAGGAAAAGTCTAACGCCATTCCCAATCCACGACAAGCCCTTGAAACCACGCACTTCTTGCATGTTCCGCGATCCCAACGGACACTCCGCACATGAGCGAAGAAGCGTTCATCCGCATCCAGGGCGCACGCCAGCATAACTTACAGAATCTCGATCTTGAGATTCCAAGGAATCGCTTTGTCGTCGTCACAGGCGTTTCAGGATCGGGAAAATCTTCGCTCGCCTTCGACACGCTCTATGCCGAAGGGCAGCGACGCTATGTCGAGTCGCTCTCTGCTTACGCGCGCCAGTTTCTTGATCAGTTGGAAAAGCCTGAAGTTGATTTCATCGAGGGCCTCACGCCTGCCATTGCAATCGAGCAGCGAACTTCGCAGCCGAATCCGAGATCGACCATCGCCACGACCACGGAAATTTACGATTACCTACGCATCCTCTACGCCGCGCTCGGCCAACCACATGATCCCGCAACCGGCGCACCGCTCGTTCGACATTCGATCAAAGATATTGTCGATTTTCTCACGGCCTACCCGGAGCGGACTAAAATTATTTTGCTGGCACCGCTGAAAGTGGAGAAGGGCGAAACACTAGCTGAAGTTCTGGAGAGGCAGTGCGCTCAAGGATTTCTGCGCGCCAGGCTCGACTGCAAAATTATCGAGATCGAAGATGCCGGCGAAAAGCCAAAGGCAAAGAAAGCCGAAATCGTAATCGACCGACTCGTGATTCGAGAAGACATCCGGGGGCGACTTGCCGACTCCCTCGAAATCGCCCAGAAACTTTCCGAGAATCACATTTCCGCTCTCGTGCAGGAACCCGAGTCCGAAGAGTGGGAGCAGCACGATTTTACCTTTCGCTTCACCAATCCGGAGACAGGCTTCAGTCTCCCCAAGCTGACACCAAAACACTTTTCCTTTAACAGCCATCTTGGTGCCTGCCCGACGTGCCATGGACTCGGAACGCAACTCGTCCCCGACGGAGAACTCATGGTTCCCGATCCGTCGAAGAGCATTGAGCAGGGTGCCATCAAGACCTGGTGGACTGGATCGAAAAAGCGGAAGGGGTTTCACCAGCGGGTCATTGCAGATCTCGCTAAAACCTACTCCGCCGATATTGAAGCTCCGATCTCCGATCTGCCGCGCGAGTTTAAGAGGGCTCTGCTCTACGGCGATGAGCAATTCGAAGGCCTCAGCAGCCAAGCGCTCCGACTGCTCAACACGACAAAAAGCGAAGTCACGAAACGAAATGTTCGACGCTTCATGTCGCCGAAGCCGTGTCCCAACTGCGAGGGAAAACGGCTCAAGGATGACATTCTCTCCGTGACGATGAATCACAAGGATTCGCCGCTTTCCATCGAAGGGTTCACCGCTTTGTCCATCGAGAAGGCTCTTGCCTGGATCGATGGCGTAATCCTCTCAGAATTGGAAACCACCTACGCAGCGGAAGTGATCAGCGAAGTTCGAAAGCGGCTCTCTTTTCTTCAAACCGTGGGCCTCGGCTACCTTTCGCTCGATCGCCAGAGTGGAACTCTTTCCGGCGGAGAGAGCCAACGCATTCGACTCGCGACGCAGCTAGGATCGGGACTGGCTGGAGTTCTCTATGTGCTTGACGAGCCGAGCATCGGTCTTCATCAATCGGACAACGAAAAACTCATCGCAACGTTGAAGAATCTGCGCGATGCAGGAAACTCCGTCATCGTCGTAGAGCACGATGAGGACACCATCCGCGCCGCCGATCATCTGCTCGATCTCGGGCCGGGCGCAGGACCGGAGGGCGGAGAGCTTCTTTCTCAGGGAACTCCCGAAGAAGTCGCTACTGACCCGAAGTCGACGACCGGATCCTGGCTTTCGGGAAGGGAAATCATCGAAATCCCCCCCCGTTTTGAAAGCGATCTTGAAGATCGGGAAATCATCGTTCGAGGAGCTCAGGAGCATAACCTCAAGAATATCGACGTCGCATTTCCGCTACGGCATTTCGTCTGCGTAACGGGCCTTTCCGGGAGTGGGAAATCCACCCTCGTCGACACCATCTTGCGCCGTGCACTGTTCCGACACTTTCACAGCAACAAGGACAAACCCGGAGAGCACGATTTCATTGAGGGCATCGAGCACATCGACAAAGTCATCGTCATCGATCAAACACCGATCGGACGAAGTCCGCGATCCAATCCCGCGACTTACATCGGTGTTTTCAGCCCGATCCGCGACCTCTTCAGCCAGCTTCCCGCCTCTCGCGCGCGAGGATACGAGCCCGGCCGCTTCAGTTTCAACGTCACCGGAGGACGCTGCGAGACTTGCCAGGGTGATGGCATGATCAAGATCGACATGCATTTCCTCAGCGATGTCTACGTCACCTGCGAAACCTGCGGAGGCCGCCGCTACAATCGGGAAACGCTCGACGTCACCTACCGCGGGAAAAGCATCGCCGACGTTCTCGAAATGACGGTGGAGGAAGCACTCGCCTTCTTTCAGAAGATCCCGAAAATCAGCCAGCAGCTGCGTGCCCTCCGCGACGTCGGGCTCGGATACGTTCGACTCGGGCAGTCCGCAACCACCCTTTCCGGCGGCGAAGCACAACGCATCAAGCTGGCTGCCGAGCTCGGAAAAACATCCACTGGGAACACACTCTACCTTCTCGACGAGCCAACCACAGGCCTTCACTTTTCTGACATCGCAACCTTGCTCGAAGTTTTCTACCGCCTTCGGGATCAGGGCAACACGCTCATTGTCATCGAGCACAACCTCGACGTCATCAAATGCTCCGACTACGTCATTGATATGGGACCAGGAGGTGGGGAACACGGCGGTGAAATTGTAGCCGAAGGCAGACCGGAAGAGATTGCGAAAGAGAAAAAATCGCTGACCGGAAAATATTTGGCTCGGTATTTCTAACAATCATTATCATCCAGTTCTTCATGTTCTTTCGCCGAAAACTGAAGACGTTTGCTCGGCCCGGATCTTCGGCCACGAGCAAGATCAAGAGTAGAAGTAAGAGCAAGATTGTTTTCTTGCGAAAAAATACACCCACCAGGAATCGAACCTGGACCTACGGCTCCGGAGGCCGTCGTAATATCCATTTTACTATGGGTGCTTCCAGCAGAATTTGATTCGACGGGAGTCAAACCTGACTGGGAGCGGGTAAGATGAAGCCCCATGGCGAAATTCGCAAGTTCTAACCGCAGCCAAAAACCGAGCCTTTACACTCCATACTCGTGGCCATATCGTCCCCCCCTTTCACGTCCCGATTCCCGGGATTCATTCCATGAGCGATCAAAGAACAGGAAAGCGCGTCATCATCAAAATTGGAACCGGAGTTCTCACCCGCGAATCCAGCGGTGAGCTTCATCACGCCATGTTCGCTCGGCTTTCTCAGGCGATTGCCGACCTCAACAAAGCGGGCCACGAGGTCGTCATGGTCACTTCCGGAGCTGTCGGCGCGGGGCTTTCCACTCTTGGACTGAATGCCCGACCTGACGAAACCAACGTTCTGCAAGCCTGTGCCGCCGCTGGACAGGCCCGGCTCATGCATCTTTACGAAAGCCAGTTCAGCCACCATGGACTCGCGATCGCCCAACTTCTCGTCACCCACGATGATCTCCGGGACGAGGACCGCAGCGCCAATGTTCTTGCCACTCTCTCGGCTCTGCTCCCACATCGGCAGGTTATCCCCATCATCAACGAAAACGACTCCGTATCGGTCTTTGAGTTGAAAGTCGGCGACAACGACATCCTTTCCTCCATTCTCGCACGCCTCATCGAAGCCGACCTTCTCGTTTTGCTGACCAGCGTTCCGGGTCTCTGCGGTCCAGACGCGACTTCAGAAAACGACATCATTCCGCTCGTCGATGACGTCGACAGCGTGCTCGACTTTGCCCGCGATGAAAAAGGCGAACTCTCCGTCGGTGGAATGACCAGTAAACTTCAAGCCGTGAAAGAAGCTGTCTCCCATGGCGTCGAAACCGTTATCGCCAGCGGTCACAATCCTGAGCAACTCTCCGAGCTTGTTGATAGCGAAGGCATCGGAACCCGATTCCTACCCGCTAAATCCTGAACTTTTCACTCCACTCTTCACCATGACATCCGAAGATATCCGCGATCAGGTTTTTACCATGGGCAAGCAGGCTCGCGCCGCCGCCCACGCTCTCACTACCCTGACGACTGAGCACAAAAATGATATCCTTCTCGCGATGGCCGATGGTATCGTCGCAAGCGAATCTACCATTCTTGAAGCGAACGAAAAAGACCTCGATGCTGCTGACGAACTCGGACTCACCGATGCGATGAAAGATCGTCTGCGTCTTGATAGCGATCGCGTCGCAGCCATTGCCGATGGAATCCGCGAAGTCGCCGAGCTGCACGACCCAACCAGAGGAATCATAAAGGACTGGACTCGTCCCAACGGCATTCGCCTCGTGAAGAAGCGCACCCCGATCGGTACGATCGGGATCATTTTTGAAAGCCGCCCCAACGTCACTGCCGACGCAGCCGCTCTCTGCTTCAAAACCGGAAACGCCACAATTCTTCGTGGCGGAAAAGAAGCGATTCATTCAAACCGCGCCATTGCGACAGCACTCGATGAGGGTGGAAAAAAAGCCGGGCTTCCCGATCACGCGATCCAGCTAATCCCCTTCACCGATCGCGAGAGCGTCCAGCGCATGTGCGAAATGGATCAGTGGCTCGATCTCATCATTCCTCGTGGTGGCGCCGGACTGATCAACGCCGTCGTTGCAATGGCTCGCATGCCTGTCATCAAACACTACGACGGCATCTGCCACGTCTACGTCGATAAGGCTGCCGATCTCGACATGGCCGAGGCGATCACAATCAATTCCAAGTGCCAGAAACCTTCGGTCTGCAATGCACTGGAAACCCTGCTCATTCACAAGGATGTCGCAGCCGAGTTCTTCCCCACTATCGCCGAGACGCTCTCCGCGAAAGGTGTGGAACTCCGCGGCGATGAAGAGTTCCGCAAACTCGCCGATCTCGATACGGTGATTCCCGCCAGTGAAGGCGATTGGACAACTGAATATCTTGATCTCACCCTCGCTGTAAAGATCGTCGACGACCTTGACAGCGCGATCGCCCACATCAACGAATACGGCTCCCATCACACCGACAGTATCGTGACAGAGGACGAAGCGGCTGCTGACAAATTTCTACTCGAAATCGATTCCGCCTGCGTATTCTGGAATGCTTCAACTCGCTTCGCCGATGGCGGAGAATTCGGATTCGGGGCCGAGATCGGAATCAGCACTGACAAGCTCCACGCCCGCGGACCCATGGCTCTCGAAGAGCTGTGCAGCTACAAGTATCTGGCGTTCGGGACGGGGCAGGTGAAGTAGGATTCTGGCGTCCTGAAGATCGCCACTTCTACTCCAATAGCGCTCGCAAATACGGCGACTGCACAGCAATTCCGAGTCCGAGAGGCAAGTGGGAGATTCGCTCTTCCAGCGGAGTTTTTGTCCGATCGGTTTGTCTCTGCATTCCGGTAATCACTCCGACAACGAGGACATCTTTCCCTTCCCAGGCAACAACGGGAGCTCCGCTTTCGCCCCCGAAACTAGAGGAGTCGACGAGGAAGGTTTGAGCGCTCTTCAACGGAGTCAGCGGGTGACTTGCGATCGTCCCTCGTCGAAGAACAGGCCAACCGCTTGGGTTAGCCTCGATCTTAATCGGGTAACAGGGAATGCAAATCTCGCGACCCACGCCGATGATACCTTTCTGAGCCACGTCTTCATTGGCGATTCGATCAAAGGGAAACGGAAGGCAATCGGCATCTTCCGGCATCCGCCACTCGATTACGGCGACATCGAGAGTTTCATGCCGCTTCCAAAGGGCTTCTTCGCCATCGCGGATTTTCAAATCGCCCTCTTTTCGTTTTCCGCCTTCTGTCCGATAAACCACCTGGCAGATTTCCCCTTTGAAATCATTCATCACGTGCGCCGCTGTCGCGAGGAAATGCTTTTCATCTTTCTCGATCACAAAGCCTGTCCCGGTGACCGGTCCACCCGATAATTTCACGGTCGCCCGCAAGGCATCCTCAAACGGAGCCGCGGTCACAGGTTCGACCCATGGCAGCAAGAGGGATAGCAGTAAAAAATTGCAACGCATGATTTACCTTATCGGGCTTGCTCCTCTTTTCTACCAAAAGTGCCCAACAACTCCCGCCGTAATTACCACCACCCACGGGGGCCATTTCATGACGAGAAGGCTCGCAGCGACCCCGATAAGAAAAACCACATCCTTGGATGATTGAATCGCCCCGATCCAGACAGGATTGTAAAGCGCTGCACCCAACAGCCCCACAACTGCTGCATTCGTCCCCGCAAGAGCCGCACGAATACCTGGCCTCTTTACCACCGAATGCCAGAACGGCATCAACCCGAGAACGAGCAACCATGCCGGAAGGAAAATTCCAATCAAGCAGATAGTCGCCATTCCCCACGGGCCCCCGGGCCCTTCAATCAAGGAACCAAGATAGCCGGAGAAAACGAACAGCGGCCCTGGCACTGCCTGAGCCGCTCCATAGCCGGCAAGAAATTCTTCGCGCCCCACCCATCCCGGCTCTACGACCTCCTGGCTCAAGAGCGGCAGAACAACGTGGCCGCCCCCAAAAACGAGAGAACCGCTTCGATACATCGCCGTAAATGCCTCCAGCGGTTGACCGGGCTGGATCTTTGCAACGAGCGGCAATCCGAGAAGCAGAACAAAAAACAAAATAAGGCAGACCGCACCCGAGACCCGCCCCAGCTGGGCACTGCCCTGCTGGGCACTGCTCTGCTGGGCACTGCTCTGCTGGGCACTGCTCTTTTCAGTCGATGACTCAATCCTGTCAGGTCCCTCATTCAACCCTGTTTGATCGCCACGAAAGAGGAACCATCCGGCAACGGCGCCAAGTGCGATGACAACGAGCTGCATCCAGGCGATCCCCGTTCCGAGTAAAATCGTAGCGGCAGCAAGCGCGAGCAGTTGGCGAGGGCGATTGGTGCAGAGTGTTTTCCACATGGATGTGACGGCTCCGGCAATGACGGCGACGACGGCGATTTGAAGCCCCTTCAGCCATCCTGCACCATCCTCGAGGCCGCCTCCGTATTTCATCACTCCAAGTCCGAACAGAATCAGCAACAAGGCAGAGGGAACAGTGAATGCGACCCAGGCAGCAAATGCTCCTGCCCATCCCGCCCGTTTCCAGCCGATCGAAAGTCCGAACTGACTGCTTGCCGGACCGGGAAGAAATTGGCAAAGCGCGAGCAGGTCGGCGAAGTCCGCTTCGGTTAGCCACTTTTTTCTCTCCACAAAGCGATCACGAAAAAAAGCAATATGCGCGGTAGGCCCTCCGAAGGAGCTGAGGCCCAGAATCAGAAATTCGCGAAAGACTTCGATGACCGATTTCATGTCAGTTTTTTCGCTCCGAATGGAGCAGGAAACAAGCAGGAAACTAGCAGGAAACAAAATTCTCACCCAGCAGCTGGCCTCTGTGAGGCCAGTTTGTGCGTCCATTTTCCCAGCGCATACATTTCACCTCGGCTACAGGTTTCCGTCTACGCAAGGGCTTGAATCATCGCGGGAAAAGAATCACAGTCCGCAAGGCGATACCTCATCACCCGTCTTACCTTTGTCATGAATTTGCGCGTCTCTTTTCTCTTTTTCCTCCTGCTCACGCTTGCCGTCACTACTCTTCGTAGCGCGGAGTCTGAACCCGTTCGCGACAAGTTTGTCGAAGCGCAGCTGATTTCCTCCCACGCAAAAATTGCACCGGGACAGACATTCCAACTCGGTCTGAAGTTCACGATCGACGACACCTGGCACACCTACTGGAGCAATCCGGGAGAGACGGGAAAGCCAACGACTCTTGACCTCACCCTTCCCGAAGGATTTTCTGCGAGCGCTCTGAAGTTTCCTGTTCCGAAGCGCTTTGTCGTCGACTACAGCGTGCCGGGAGTGATGGAACTCTATGAAGCAGGCTTTGGCTATGAGCACTCGATTGTTCACGTTGTTGATGTCACAGTTCCGGCCGATGCAAAAGCAGGCGAAAGCATCACCATTTCCGGAAAAACGACTTTCCTGATGTGTGACCCAAGCGAGTGCGTCCCCGGTCAGGCCGAGCTTTCTATCACGATTCCGGTAGCCGCAGAGTCAGCCACTTCTCCCCACACTCCTGTTATCAGCCTCTATGCGACAAAGGTTCCCAAGACGGTCGACTGGGCAACTGAGGTCTCGCTGGAGGGAGAAGATGTTGTCGTTTCCATCGACGTGCCTGAAGGCCAACTGCCGGCTGACGCACCGCTGCACTTTTTCCCGGACAAGGTTCACATTTTCGACCAACTCGACGATCCAGAAATCACAAAGACAGACGGCAAGCTGAACTTTGCTTTCCAGAAATACGCCGACCTTGAAGCGGCTCCTGAATACATTTCCGGTATCGTGATCGCCGAGACTCAGACGGGGAAAAAAGGCTTCCACGTTTCGAGCGGTGACGCCCAGGAGCCGAAGGTCACCAAATCGGAGCCCGTCGGCGAATCACCTGAAGCCGCGCCAGACACCTCTACGCTTCCGTTCGGCGGCGGCCTCTTCGGAGCGCTGCTTGGCGCGTTCCTGGGCGGGATCATTTTGAATGTGATGCCCTGCGTTTTTCCGGTTATTTCGCTGAAGGTGATGTCCTTCGTCGGGCAGGCTGGTGAAGACAGAAAAAAGATCTTCGCCCACTCGGCGGTCTTCACACTGGGGATTTTGATCTTCTTCTGGGCACTGGCGGCCGCGTCGGTGATCGTGAACAAAGTCTTCGGCCTTGAATCATCCTGGGGATTTCAAATGCAGTTTCCCGGCTACGTCCTCGCCCTGATTTTCATCATGGCAATTGTTGGTCTGAGCCTCTACGGAATTTTTGAAATCGGCACATCCATGACCGGTGTCGGCGGAGAGCTGGTCACGAAAGAAGGCTATGCTGGTAGTTTCTGGAGTGGCGCTCTCGCCGTTCTTCTCGCAACGCCATGCACCGCTCCACTCATGGCTCCGGCAATCACCTTCGCCTTTGCGCAACCTACACCGGTGCTATTCGCAATTTTCACCGCACTCGGTCTTGGAATGGCCGCGCCCTATTTCGTGCTCGCGCTACTCCCAAAACTTCTCGATGTGATTCCTCCTCCGGGAGCCTGGATGGAGACCTTTAAGCAATTCATGGCCTTTCCGATGTTTGCCGTCGTAATCTGGCTGATCGGCGTCTTGTCGAAGCAACTCAACGTCAGCGGCCTCCAGTGGGCTCTCGTCGCCATTCTCCTCGTTGGCATGGCAGCCTGGGCTCTCGGCCGCTTCGCGGGGCCGGAACGATCCAAAGGAGCACGGACAAAAGGGCGCATCATCGCGTTGATCTTTTTCGTACTGAGCATCTTTGTCGCTGTCAGTGCTACGAAAAAGCAGGCGCCTTACGTCCCGAAAAATCTCGTCGAAAAAATCGAAAGGCTTCGCTCCGAGGGCAAACATGTCTTTGTCGACTTCACCGCCGAGTGGTGTGCCACCTGCAAAGTGAACGAACGCGCTACGATCAAGACTGAGAAAGTGCAGAATGCTTTCGCGGAGAATAACATTGAGTTTCTGATCGCTGACTGGACCAATCGAGATCCTGAAATCGCCGGAATCCTGAAAGAATACGGTCGCTCTGGTGTCCCTCTCTACCTCCTTTACCCTGCCGATCAATCGCAGAAAGCGATCGCTCTTCCCGACGGCATTGTTACGGCGGGAATGGTTTTCGACGCCATCGAAAAAGTCACAGGGTTGCAGTAACCTGCGGCTCGGGAGTTTTCCCGCCCTTTTCGGCCGACCTGACGACTCGAACTACCAGAATCGCAAGGATCCACAACAAAACTGCGGCGGTCAAAGCGGTGATGAGCAACTTGGGGTGCTGACAAAGCACCTCTGCACGTTGCGAATCCAGCAGCGGGCCAAATAGCGCGAGCCTCGAAGAATAATCATCCTTAGGCGGACTTGTCGTCGAAATGAGCAATTCGGCTCCAGCATCGTTGGTTTTGTAGGCAGGATTTTCGCCTTCACTGCCGAAAACAGCGCGAGCATATTTTTTGACACGGATCCACTCGGGAAAACGGAGAATCAAGCCCGATGAAAAATGTTTTCAAGATCGCCCAAGGTAAACTCGATCTGCCCGGAAAATGATGAAAATTAGAAAATCGTATTTTTTACAATTCGGAGAGGAGGCGATCATGAATGCCCCCGAACCCTCCGTTGCTGAAAACGACGATGACATCGCCGTCCTCCGCTTCTGCCTCCAGCCGTGCGACGATAGCATCGACGTCGGGTTCGTAGTAAGCCGGTTTTCCGCCAGCCCGAAGCGTTGCCATCAGCAAATCCGTATCGAGGCGCTCTTCTTCATCCAGAAGATTGGCCCTCGCGACAGCGGCAATGCAGACCCCGTCGGCTTCGCCGAGCGCGTCCGGAAGAGCCTCCTGAAAAATGTTTCTCCGGGTCGTGTTCGATCGCGGCTCAAAGAGGGCCCACATTCTCGCTCCCTCGTATTTGGGACGAAGAGCCTGAATCGCCTGCTTGATCGCCGTCGGGTGATGTCCAAAATCATCAATCACAGTGATACCCCGATCGGTAACTCCGCGAACTTCCTGACGCCGTTTGATCCCGAGAAAGCTGGCGAGGGCGTCGCGAATCTGATCCGGAGAAACGCCGCCAAAACGAGCGGCGGTAACTGCCATGGAGGCGTTACGGACGTTGAATTCCCCATTCATCGGCAGGACATAGCGCTCGCCTTCGAGGGTGAAACTCGTTTCATCGGCCCCGTAGTCGACTCC
>Ga0055584_100000220_pt1 | contig 53570 bp, 50 predicted proteins | sample OSDHelmetaG_FD_58716 | JGI IMG/M metagenome (GOLD analysis project Ga0055584, IMG submission 58716) | Pelagic marine sediment microbial communities from the LTER site Helgoland, North Sea, for post-phytoplankton bloom and carbon turnover... | ecosystem: Environmental > Aquatic > Marine >... | reverse complement strand
TTTTTTTTTAAAAACGTAAAAGTCTAGCGCCCGCCTTCTTCAGCCTTTTTCTTCAGGACATATTCTAACTTGCGAAGGCCGGCCTGACGCAAGGCGTTATTGCCACGACGCGGATCACCGACAATAGACGCCTCAATACCTGTGCGGGTATCGACGGCCGTTACTTTCACATAGCGGCCGATCGTGATCATTTCGATGATGGCTCCGTGGGTTTCATTTTTTGCCATGGCCTCAGTCTACCCACTTTCGCCAAATTGCATCAAACCAACGTTTTAAAATTTTCGTAGATCCGTCGCGCGGTGCGGTTAAACTGGGGCAGCGCCTGATCCACCGCATCGGCGAATAGCGATACGGCTCCCGGTCCCATCGTGTTTTTCAGAGAATCGGCGTAAGCGCGAACCCCCGCCCAGTCACTGACCGTCTCCCCGGTAACCTCCATATGGTATTGCAAGCCATACGCCCGCTTACCATAACGGAATGCCTGGCAGCCGCAGTTTGCAGAAGCGGCAAGCAACAGGGCACCTTGGGGTAAGGTAGCAACCTCTGAACCATGCCACTGCAAATAGGTACCGGCCCTCTCGACGTCGCCAAATAATGGATCGGCAATACCAGCATCTGTAAGTTCGACTGTCAGAACGCCAACCTCTGGTTCGGCCATGCTGCCGACAGTCCCGCCAAGCGCGTCAGCCAATAATTGGTGCCCCAGGCAAATACCCAAGATCGGCTTCTCTGCCACGACCCAGTCGCAGATCGCCTTTTTTTCAGCCATCAGCCACGGAAACTTATCTTCTTCCCAAACATCCATAGGGCCGCCCATTACCCAAAGGGCGTCATAGTCCCCATGCGGCGGCGCGGTCTCCCCGGCATCCCATTCCACCACATCCCAGGAATTGCCGTCCTCACGCAAAAAATCCCGGAAAATTCCAGGGTGCTCCACGGCAATATGTTGATAAACGAGAACCCGCATTAAGGGGGTTAGAAAAGCGAACCGCCACCAAAGCCGTGTGAACCGCCCCAGAAACGTTCTAGACGGGCCAAAATCTCATTGGCGGTTTGCAAATCCTCTTCCGTCACATTGTCAGGTCCCATGGAGCCCGCGTGGCGATTAAACATATCCTCAATGGCCTGCCAAAGGGTTAGACCCTTGTCAGACAATTTCACCCGCACTGAGCGCTTATCGTGCTTCGAACGCTGCTGGTCGAGGTAACCGTTCTCCACCATTTTGCGGACATTGTAGGAAACGTTCGAGCCCAAATAATATCCGCGGTTAGTAAGCTCACCCACCGTCAGCTCCTCGTCCGCAATATTATAGAGGATCAAGGCTTGGATATTGTTCACATCTCGAAGGCCGAGGCGCTCAAGCTCTAGCTTCACCACTTCAAGAAACTGCCGGTGCAGTCGTTCGATGATGTGAATCGAACTTAGATATTCGTTTATGGTCGGTGTCACGTCGGTATGAAATCCCTGAGCCGTCGCGGCAAACACTCCGCTCCTAAAAACCAATTGCGTGAATATGGGTCCAAGAGAAGTAATTCACAAGGCCCATTACGAATGACGCATCGTGGCCTAGCATTTCAAACCTGGTAGAAAAATCAACCTTCTCGTTTGCTTTTTCGACCGATCAACAGCAATGGCGCCGCAATGGGTTTCGCTATTAAAATATTTTTCCCAATGATTTAATATATTTACCACCCTCCAAGGAGGTCCAACACCGACTGTCTGATACGTACCAGAGGCACGTGGACAAAACAGATGAACTAGCCTCAACCTTGAAAACCAACCCAATATAAAACGACGAGTCTTGCGTGCGGCTCACGAATCTTGCGGCCTCTGGTACTATATTCTTTGCCAACGCATAATCAGCATAATCATAAGAATGGAGGTCCTTAAATTATGGCCGATGAGCCGCTCGTCCTATACGAGGTAAAAGACCATATCGGGGTCATTACCTTCAATCGCCCGGAAAAAATGAACGCGCATACGCAAGAGATGCGACGTATCATTCAAAACGCCCTTTTGGACATCAAACATAATCCGGACATTTGGCTCGGCATCATCACCGGACGTGGACGCGGTTTCTGTACCGGCAAGGATCTACTTGAAAAATTATCGCCCGAGGAACGAGACCCCAGCGTGCTCGCAACTAACGAGCGCTACATGCTCCAACGCAGCATCAACAAGCCGATTATTGCCGCCGTGAATGGCGCCTGTTTAGCCGGTGGTGCGGGCACGGCTCTTCTTTCCGATATCGTCATCATGTCCGATCAAGCCTATTTCGGCTGGCCACAGGTGAAGCGCGGTATCTCGTCGGTAAGCGGCCCCAGTATGTTATCGCGCATGCTGCCGCGCAGTGTCGCCATGAGCTATCTCTTGCGCGGCAAGTTCATAAAAGCAGAGGAAGCCGTGACGCTCAATTTGGCCCATGAGGCGGTACCCCATGACGATTTGATGGATGCTGCTTACCGATGGGCCGATGAAATTCTCGTTAATGCCCCGCTGGCGCTGCAGGCCATCAAAGAAGCAGAACGGTTAACCGAAAGCTCGCCATTGGGCGTCCGTATGGACGTGGCGCGCGAAATTGCCAACCGCGTTCTGCAAAGTGACGATTCCAAAGAGGGCATCCAAGCGTTCAAGGAAAAACGCGACCCGGTTTGGACGGGGCACTGATGCCCGCCGAAGTAACAGGCCCCTTAAGCGGCTATCGCGTCCTTGAAATGGGCTCGACCATTGCCGGGCCATTTTGTGGCCGGTTGCTGGCGGACTTCGGCGCGGAGGTCATCAAGGTGGAGCCGAAGGAAGGCGATCCACTACGCGCCAAGGGCAAACATTTCCACGGACACTCGCTTTATGCCGCCTCGATTTTTCGCAACAAAGCAACGATCTCCGTCAATTTGCGCGAGCCGGAAGGCCAAGCCGTCATTAAACGCCTGATGCCCAAAATCGACATCATTGTCGAAAATTTTCGCCCCGGCGGGCTTGAGAGGTGGGGCATCGGCTACGAGCAACTCTCTGCACTCAATCCAGGTTTGATTATGATCCGCATCAGCGGGTACGGCCAAGACGGCCCTTACAGCCAGATGCCCGGATACGGCATAATTTGTGAGGGCATCGGTGGCCTCCGCCACATGACCGGGGAACCAGACCGACCGCCTTCGCGGGTCGCTGTCTCACTCACCGATTGCATCACGTCGCTATATTCCTGCTTCGGAGCCACGATGGCATTGCTGCATCGGGAAAAAACCGGAGAAGGCCAAATCATCGATGCCGCCCTTTATGAATCCGCGTTCAGCTTCATGGAAAATCACGTGGTGAATTACGGCAAGCTCGGCACCGTTGCCAAACGCTCCGGGACCGAGCATTTCCACAGCGTGGTCAACAACACCTTCGCCACGAAAGATGGGCAGTTCATTCACATTACCGCCTCCAGCCGACCGGTCTTCAAACGCTTAGTCGACACGATGGGCCGCGCTGACTTGTTGGAAGACGAGCGCTTCAACACACCGGTCGCGCGCACCCAACATCCCGACGCGTTGAACGATATTGTTGCCAAATGGATCATCCAATTCAATATGACCGAGGTCCAGAAAACCCTGCATGACGGCGATGTCCCCGCCATGGGCATCTACACGATGGCTGATATCTATGCCGACCCGCACTTCAAAGCCCGTGACATGCTGGTCGATATTGAAGACGAAAATGTCGGTGCCCTAACCGTCCCCGGCGTCGTGCCGAAACTCTCTAAAACCCCCGGCACTGTTCGCCATACGGGCCACCGCGTCGGTCAGGACACACGCGACGTCTTGAGCCGCCTTGGGAAATACTCCGATGAGGAAATAGAGGCGTTAGTGAGCGCGGACGCCATCTTCTGCGGGTAAAGAACTACAGCCGCTTCGTTACGCCGCCGCGACCACCAGTGTTCAACCGGTCCGCGTAGTCCGGTGCGAGCGGTCGGCCATTGGGAATATTAACCCAGAGGCGCAACAGCAATCGGCGCTTTTCTTCCTCATCCCAATCCACAAACCGGCCACGACTATGCATTGTCGTGTGATTATTTAGCAATTGGATGTCGCCTGGTTCAAAGGCCATGGGCAACAGGAAATCTTCGGATACAGCCAAGTCTTCCACCAAATCGATAGCTTCCTGCTGGGCTTCGGTGAGCGGCTCCTGCGCGCGCTGGGCGCCGAGTTCGATCTGTTGTTTGTTGAACCTGCACGAAAGCAATCCCTCAAACCAGCTATAGACCGGAATCCGATTATTCGAGAGCTCGGCAGCGGTTCGCCCCTTGCCGATCAAATCGTAGTGGAACCCTCTCAATAGCGGCTCCAAGAGGTCCGGGCGGGTTTCCCTGATGCGGTTGTAGACTGCCATCGAAGAGGCGATCCAACTTTCACCACCCTCTTTCGCAGGACGCACGCACATCAGCCCAACCAGGTCCGAAGAATCCGTGTGTGGCGTCAGCAGCGCGTTGGTGCGATGGCCGCGCACACCTTCTTCGTAATATCCGCCTTCAGTGTACTTACCGCCTTCCATGTCTTTCACGTGGCCCAGCAGATCGCCTTGGCTGTTCTGCGAGATCGTTTGGCCCAAATGCGTGCCGAGGCCCCAATAGAGCACGGATAATTTGTCCAAACCATAATCCGCCACATTCAGCCCGCGCATCAGCACAAAGCCGCGTCCATATTCTATTTCTTCCAGCAAAGCGGCGATCTTCGACCCGAGGGCGGGCAACGGGAAATCTTTTTGACGAAACTCGAGTGGCGGCACGCCACGCTCATACAGCACTGTGGTCGCCGTTTCTAACTCGCCTAAATCTTTGTCGGACAACCGAAATATCCAGGATTGATCCTGTTCCATTTCCGCGTGCGTCCACGCGGACGGGCCGGTCGCTTCGGGCGGCAAACGCATATCCATCGCCAAGTAATCTCCAACTGCAAATATTCGGCCCTGTGTGTAGCAATCCGTCACGGTTACTGGCAATGGGTTACGCGCTGACACTTGACATCCACGCCGGACGCATGGCTTTTCGATCATGCATCAACTGAAGAATTTGCAGAATAATTAGGATACCACGATACCAGGGAGCTGATCATGGCCGTCGATTCTAAAAACCCCGAAACTATAGCCCTTCACGCGGGCTATCGCGCCGACCCAACCACCGGTGCAGTCGCGGTACCGATCTATCAAACCACGTCCTATCAATTCGATAGCACCGAACACGCCGCCAATTTGTTCGCGCTCAAGGAACTCGGCAACATCTACACGCGGATAATGAACCCGACCGCGGATGTGCTTGAACAGCGCGTCGCCGCACTCGAAGGTGGTGTCGCGGCACTGGCGCTGGGCTCTGGCCAAGCAGCGTCGGCCTTCTCGATACAAAACATCGCCCAAGCAGGAGATAATATTGTCAGTTCCACCGACCTCTATGGCGGCACTTGGAACCTGTTCGCGAATACATTCAAAACGATGGGCATCGAAGTTCGCTTTGTAGACCCCACGGACCCGGAAGCCTTCGCCAAGGCGACCGACGACAAAACGCGGGCTTATTACGCAGAAACCCTGCCGAACCCAAAACTCAAAGTCTTCCCCATTGCGGAAGTGGCGGAGATTGGCCGCAAGCTGGGTGTGCCATTGATCATGGACAACACCGCCTGTCCGATCCTGTGTCGACCGCTCGACCATGGGGCTGCCATCGTCGTCTATTCGACGACCAAGTATATCGGCGGCCATGGCACCTCAATCGGCGGCTTGGTCGTCGATGGTGGCAATTTCGATTGGGAGGCCCATGCGGACCGTTTCCCGATGTTGAACCAGCCCGACCCTTCCTACCACGGCGCGGTTTGGACCGAAGCGGTCAAGCCCATGGGGCCCATCGCCTATATCATTAAGATGCGGGTGACACTGCTGCGTGATCTGGGTTCCGCCATGGCGCCCTTTAACGCCTTTATGTTTTTGCAGGGCCTCGAGACGGTTTCGCTTCGCATCCGCGAGCATTCGAAAAACGCCGCTGCCGTCGCCGACTTCCTAGCCGCACGCGATAACGTCACGACGGTGATCTACCCAACGCTGCATGCGGATAACGAGAGCAAAGCGAGAACCGAGAAGTATCTCTCCGGCGGCTGCGGCGGCCTGGTGGGATTCGAACTCAAAGGTGGGTCGGAAGCGGGACGCGCTTTCATTGATGCACTGGAGATGCACTATCACGTGGCCAATATCGGTGATGCCCGTTCGCTGGCTATTCATCCGGCAACCACAACCCATTCGCAGCTGACGCCAGAAGAACAGGTCGCCAGCGGCGTTACAGATGGTTATGTACGCCTATCGGTGGGCATCGAGCATATCGACGATATTCTAGCCGACCTTGGCCAAGCCCTCGACAAAGCTTCATAAGCGTTTGCAAACAGCCTTGCGGGCGCTAAGATTCGCCTAATCTAGGGAGATAATTATGCCCGAGGGCAAAAATACGCTGTCGCCGGTAAAATCGCGCCGTCCCGACGTACCAGGAGACGGAGACACCGGCGCCTTTCCCACCGTCCGCATGCGCCGCAACCGCAGTGGCGACGCGGTACGCCGGATGGTGGCCGAGAACAATCTCACCACGAACGACTTGATTTGGCCGGTCTTTATTATTGATGGCAAACGCAAGCGCGAACCCGTTGCCTCCATGCCAGGCGTGGACCGCCTCTCAGTGGACCTCCTGCCAAAGGCCGCAGAGAAAGCCGCCAAGCTCGGCATTCCAGCCATCGCCCTTTTTCCCTATACGGACCCGGACCGAAAGACAGAAGATGGACGCGAAGCCACTAACCCGAATAATTTGGTCTGTAGCGCTATACGGGCGATCAAGAAGCGCCTACCGGACATGATGGTGGTCTGCGACGTCGCGCTGGACCCCTACACTACCCACGGCCATGACGGGGTGATGAACGGCGAGGAAATTCTCAATGACGAAACGCTGGAGGTTTTGGTCAACCAAGCGTTGGTCCAAGCGGATGCGGGCTGCGATACTATCGCACCGTCCGACATGATGGACGGCCGCGTCGGCGCTATTCGTCGGAAGCTCGACGATAACGGCTTTCAAAACACACGCATCATGGCCTATTCAGCAAAATTTGCGTCGGCGTTCTATGGTCCTTTCCGCGATGCGGTGGGCTCCAAAGCCGCCCTCAAAGGCGACAAACGCACCTATCAAATGGACCCGGCCAACAGTGACGAAGCGCTTCGCGAAGTTGCCCTCGATATCCAAGAAGGCGCAGACATGGTGATGATCAAACCGGGCATGCCCTATTTAGATATCGTGCGCCGCGTCAAAGACACGTTCCAAATGCCCACCTTCGTCTATCAAGTGAGCGGCGAATACGCGATGTTGCAAGCCGCCATCCAGAACGGCTGGCTCGACAATGACCGGGTAATCTTGGAAAGCCTACTGGGCTTCAAGCGCGCCGGCGCCGACGGTGTACTGTCCTATTTCTCGGTAGAAGCGGCGGAGCTGCTGCGTAAATAAACGCTCAAGACATACTCGCCTGGGTCAGCCATTCGGTTGGGAATTCATTGCCACATCCCGCCGCCTTGGCTTTTTCATACAACAACGCACCAACCACGGCCCATTGATATCCGATGCCGATGGTGTTGGCGAAACACGTAATCTGCGTGTCATTCTCACGGCCTGGAAAATTCCCTGCAATGATGTCGGCAATGGTGGGCAAATCCGCGATACCGGCCGCCTCAACGAAATCATTCGGCGGACCAGACACTTGTTCTTCGGTCAGCCCATGGGTCGCCTCATAAAAAGATTCGCCCGTGTTCGAGAGGCAACAGGCAATATCGGCAGCCCGTACTGCCGCCGGGTCCATCTCGCGCGCGGTGATGCATCCCAGATGTTGGCCCGCCTCAAGCCACGCCGCGTCATAGACTGGCGCCCGGCTATTGGTCGCCGTCAGCACGATATCCGCTCCCGCAACAGCGGATTCCGCACTATCGACCGCCAGCGCATTAACGCCGAAATCAGCGCTTACCGATTTCACGAAACTTTCTCGATTATCTTTGGACGGACTAAAGCAACGAATTTCCGTAAGATCGCGCACCAGCATCGCCGCTTCTACTTGCCGACGGGCTTGGTTCCCTGTCCCCAATAACGCCAAGACGGATGCATTCTCACGCGCCATATGGCGAAGTCCCAAGGCCGAGGTTGCAGCGACCCGGATGGGATTGACCACACCGTCTGTGAACATCAACAGCGGCTCACCGGTCTCGACCGAAAACACGATGGCGAACCCAACAAAGCGATTGCCGGGCGCAGCAGCAACCTTACGTCGGCGTACCCGGCCATCTACCTCGAAAATTTCCTTCACGTCGGAGACCACGCGAAGCGTGCTCACGCCTTTATTCGGCAACAGACCATCGACCGATTTCAAAGAATAAAAATCACCCGTCTCCTGGGTCGGACCAATCAGCTCCAGGCGATCCCTGAAGGCCCCCTCGCCGCGCCCCAAATCGCCATAGGCTTCGTCGAGCGCCTCGATGCAATCGCCCATGGAGAGCAACTGTGCGACGTCATCATTGTTAAGGAGAATAGTCATGCGAACCCAGATTACATTTCAGCAGCCAACCAACGTCTAATGGCCTCTATTTGATGAGGCTCCATAAGCGACGGTGCGTGACCACAATGTTGAAATTCTATCACATTGGTTTTCGGACCGCGCGAAGTCATTTCTTGCACGGTTTCCGATAACAGTAAATCGGTGTCCCGCCCTCGCAAAACGAGCACGGGACAATCAATCGCATCCCACGACTCCCAAATATCCAGCGCCTCGATAGGGCCTGCTTTGAACGGTGTTGCGATAGCGGGATCGTAGCAAAGCACATAACTGCCATCTTCCGTCTCACGCACACTATGTCGCGTTAGATGGTCCCATTGCGGCTCCGTTAAATTTCCGAAGGTGGTGTAGGCCTCGCGCACATGGCGCCCGGCCTGCCACAAATCCTTGAAGCGAAACTCAACGCCAAGATAGCTATCGATGCGGTCAAGGGCGGCTTTCGGCACGTAGGGCCCGACATCATTGACGATCATACGACGGATCGGGTTCCCCGGAACGGACGCCATTAGCATACCAATCAATCCGCCCATAGAGGTGCCGAGCCAATCCACCTGCTCAACACCGAGGGCGGCAATCAGCGTCGCCATGTCTGCGACATATTTTCGATTGTTATAAAGCGCCCCATCGCCGAGCCATTCGCTCTGGCCACGTCCGGCAACGTCCGGACAAACCACCCGATACCGGTCGGCAAGCGCCGCGGCAATAAAATCGAAATCGCGCCCGGTTCGCGTTAACCCATGCACGCAGAGCAAAATCTTCTCCGCATCCGGCGGCCCCCATTCATAATAGGCCATGCGGTGAAAACCCTGCGGGCTATGGCAGCTGACAAACCCTTCGCGCATGGTGACGGCTATTTCTTCCGATTTAGAAAAGCCGTCATCAACGTGTTCGGCTCATCGGTCGCATAACAGCCGGCGATGGCTTGAATGCCAACCTTGGCAGCGTCCGTATAAGACATACGTTCCCAATCGTTTATCAGCGCCTTTTGCACCCGGATCGCATTAGGGCCGCAAAGCAGCAGCGACGCGACCCACGCCTCGACCGCTTCGTCCAGCTGATCGTAAGGCACGAGCTTTTGCAGATAACCGTATTCGTAGGCCTGTTCGGCGGTAATGTGATCGCCGGTCAGCACCAGCTCGACCGCCTTACCCCAGCCCATCAAACGCGGCAGCAATACCGCTTCCATGCCGGAAGGAATACCGAACCGCGTCTCGGGCATACCGTATTTGCCGTGGTCCGCGCCAACGCGCATATCCGCAGCGGCGGCGATTTCCATACCGGAGCCAAAGCAATAGCCATTGATGCGGGCAATAACTGGGACCGGAAAATTACGGACCGCGTCGCAGGCGTAGTGGGTCAGTGTGGACGCTTTTTCACCCTGAGCCGGATTGTAATGCGCCATCTCGGCCAAATTGCTGCCACCGACAAAGGACTTGTCACCGGCGCCGGTGATGATCATGGCACGCAATGTCTTATCATGTTTCAGCTCAGCCATCACATCGACAAATCGCTGTTTCCCAGCCAAGCCTAATGAGTTCCGCTTTTCCGGATTGTTGAATGTCACCGTCACAATCTGTCCCGCGTCACCACGGTCGTCATAGTCAACGAGCACCAATGAATCTGTATCTGCCATAAGCCTTCCCTTGCGGTTGTGATCGGGCATTCTTACCTTAGTCATGCCTGCTCCAGAGCAGGGCAAGCTACCCCAGCGTAGCGCAAACTAAATGAGTAACCGCCGTGACGGAAGGGCCGCAAAAAAGGAACTGGCGACAACGCCTCATTAAAGGCGCGGGGTTTCTACTCGCACTGACAGTTGTCGGCGCCAGTGGGGTTTTCTTTTGGCTCCGAACTTCTTTACCGCAAATCGACGGCACGATTTCAGTGCCGGGGTTGAGCGCGTCGGTAGAAATCGTCCGGGACACAAACGCCGTCCCACACATTTTTGCCAACACGACGGAAGATGCCTATTTCGCGCTTGGGCTTACCCATGCGCAGGACCGGCTCTGGCAAATGGAAATGATGCGCCGCGCCGGCGCCGGTCGCCTGTCGGAAATATTGGGCGCGCCAACATTATCCATCGATAGATTTACGCGCACGCTCGGCTTTTACAGAAGTGCAGAAGCGCGCGCCGAACAGATGCCGCCCGACCTCAAAAAGCAAATGGAGGCCTATGCCGCCGGGGTCAATCACTATATCGACCATCATGACGGGCCTTTATCTCCCGAATTCGTCCTTCTCAATCACACCCCCGAACAGTGGCGCACAGCGGACAGTCTGGTGTGGTCGCGCATGATGGCCTTTCGATTGTCACAAAACTGGTGGAAGGAACTGTTTCGCTTGAGATTGCGAACGGTTTTCACCGAGGCGCAGGCAAACGATTTCTGGCCCTCTGGCGACGGCGGCCCCATCACGCTGGACAACCCAAAACAAGCAGCCACCCTTATGAATGCAGTGCCGCCGTCGTTTCGACCAAAGAGCGCTTCCAACGCCTGGGTGCTCTCGGGTGAGCGGACGGCATCGGGTAAACCCATCCTCGCCAACGACCCTCATCTCGGTTTCGACGCGCCCGGTCTTTGGTACCTGGCGCACATCAAAACACCCACATTCGAAATTACCGGCGCAACCGTGCCCGGCGTGCCCATCACGGTGATTGGCCATAATGGCGCTATCGCTTGGGGCCTCACCACCACCGGCGGCGACAATCAGGATTTATTCATCGAGCAGATCGACCCCAAAGATGAGAATCGGTATTTAGGCCCCGATGGCTCACGCGCCTTTCGCATCCGCACGGAAACCATCAAGGTGAAGGGAACAGACCCGGTAACATTAACCGTGCGTGCCACTCGAAATGGCCCGGTCATTTCCGATATATCGACCCCGGCAAGAAAGTTGAAACTTACCGGCCAAGTGCTGGCCCTCAAGAGCGTCGCGGCGCGCGCTGATGACCGCACCCATGAAGCGCTTTACCGGATCAACCGGGCGCGTAACTGGAAAGACTTTTTGGCGGCGACGAAAATGTTCCACAGCCCACAACAAAATGTTTTTTACGCCGACGTCACGGGCGATATCGGCATGATCGCACCAGCTCGCCTTCCCCTGCGCAATGGTTGGGACGGACGTTGGCCGGCGGACGGCTCAAATCGACATCATAAGTGGAAAGGCTTCGTTCCATTCGGCGGATTGCCGAAAAGCCATAACCCACCGACCGGCTTTATCGGCAACGCAAACAACCAACTGGTGCCAAGCTCCTATCCGTACCTGATCACCAAGGATTGGGATACGCCCTACCGCGCGCGCCGACTGGCAACGCTTGCGGGGGGCAATTCTAAACACACGCTCGATGACAGCGCGGCCTGGCAAATGGACCCCACCTCCGAAGCGGCGCGGGAGCTGCTTCCTTTGATGCTGAAACATTTTTCCTTGAAGGGGAATCCGCCAGTCCAACGGCTCATGACGTGGGACTATCGGATGGCGCGGGATAAGCCCGAACCGCTGATATACAGCGCCTGGATCCGCGCTTTTATGGCTGAATTAATGAAGCCCTATGGCCTTACCGATTTAGCGCCCATGCCCGCCTTTTTGATCAAGGTGCTCCAGGAGAAACACAGTTGGTGCGACCACCCCAAAACCGACAAACGGGAGACTTGCAAATCACGGCTCGCCACGAGCCTCGACAAAGCGTTCGAAAATATTTCCCGGCATCTGGGCAGCGATATTGACGATTGGCAATGGGGGGAAATGCATCGCGCCACATTCAAGCATCGATTGTTCGACCATATCCCCATCGTCAAATTTTGGGGTAATCTGAGCATCCCAACCGACGGCGGCGATCATACGCTCAACCGGGGCCAAACAGCGTTCGGCGACGGCGGCCTGAATCCCTTCAGCCATCGCCATGGCGCTGGTCTTCGAGTGATCTATGATTTGGGCGATTTACGGCGAAGCCGCTTCATTATCGCAACCGGACAATCGGGAAATATTTTTTCCAAATATTACGGTAATTTACTAGAATCTTGGCGGGAGGGAGCGTATATCCCCGTCTTTAGTGAACGGGATCTGATTAGGACGCATGCACTTGGCACGCTCCGTCTTGTCCCGACAGGTTTAGCCGGAAAAGGCTCGTAACATGGCCGTAACTTTAGAAACAATCAAAGAGGCCGCCCAAAGCATCGCGGGCGAGGTCGTCCACACGCCTGTCATCCATTCAGACGCTTTATCTGAGATGTTGGGCACGGACGTGTTTCTTAAGCTGGAAAATCTCCAACGAACCGGCGCGTTCAAAGATCGCGGCGCGCTGGCGAAACTGAAGTCGCTAGAGGGAGATGCCAATAAAAAAGGTGTCATCGCGGTTTCCGCCGGCAATCACGCTCAAGGTGTCGCCCTACACGCCACCAGGCTCGGTATTCCGTCGACGATCGTCATGCCCAAGGACACGCCCTTTACCAAGGTCAATCGAACCCAGTCCATGGGTGCACGCGTGGTGCTGCACGGCGACAGTTTTAACGATTGTATGCCGCACGCCGAAAAATTGATGCAAAAGGACGGCCTCACTTTCGTCCACCCCTTTGACGACGAAACCGTTATCGCGGGCCAAGGGACAGTCGGCCTGGAGTTGATGGAGACCGTCACCGATCTGGATGCCATCATCTGCCCCATTGGCGGTGGCGGCTTGATTGCCGGTGTTGCGACTGCCGCCAAGGCGATGCGTAGCCGCGTGGAGATTTTCGGGGTCCAAGCGGAGCTATTTCCATCCATGTATCAAGCCATACACGGACTTGACCCCACTGCCGGCGGTGAAACCATCGCAGAAGGCATCGCGGTCAAAGTACCGGGCAAGATTACACGGCCGATTGTCGAAGAACATGTCGACGGTATTTTTCTCGCATCCGAACTCGCAATCGAAAGCGCGATTGAGACCATGTTGGATCAAACCAAAACGTTGGTCGAAGGGGCCGCAGCCGCACCGCTGGCAGCCCTTATGGAGCATAAAGCGCGCTTTGCGGGCAAAAAGGTGGCGCTGATCGTCAGTGGTGCGAATATCAGTTCACGCCTCCTCGCATCCATTTTAATGCGCAGTCTCGTGCGCACGGGGCGAATCACAAGTCTGCGGATCTCTATGAGTGACAATCCTGGTGCGCTTGCGAGCGTCGCCACCCATATCGGCGAGACAGGTGGCAACATCGTCGAAATTGTCCACCAACGCCTCTTTTACGATGTGCCGGTAAAATCAACCCAAGCGGACATTGTCGTCGAAACCCGGGATCAAAGCCATGTTCGGGAAATTGTTACTCGCCTAACCGCGGCTGGTTTCCCGTGCCGACAACTGGGCGATACCGCTAACGGCTAACCCGCTCGGGAAAAAATATTTCCAATGGGTTGTGGACTCTCTTAGCCTTTTTTCCTTACATTCGAGCCAACATTAGAATTAATTGAGGCTGTCGACAGAGCCACATGTTTGTAATTATCGGATCAGTTGTTGTTATCCTTTGCATCCTCGGCAGTTATGTCGCGATGGGCGGTAAACTTGGCGTGCTGTGGCAGCCGTTCGAGGTGGTCATTATCGGCGGCTCCGGCGTTGGCGCCTTTATTATCGGCAACTCACCTGTCGTCCTAAAAAAGGCCATTGGCGCCTACTTAGGCCTGCTTAAGGGCCCCAAATACAACAAGAAAGCCTACCTTGAGCTTCTGTGCATGCTCTACCAGACGTTACGCCTGGCGAAGACCAAAGGCATGCTGGCGTTGGAAGCGCACGTTGAGAATCCTGAAAGCAGTACGCTTTTCGAACAGTTTCCTACCTTCAAATCGGACCATCACGCTCTAGAATTCGTATGCGATTATTTGCGCCTGATGACCCTTGGAACCGACAATGCCATGGAGGTGGAAACCCTTATGGATATTGAATTGGACGTGCACCACGGCGAGGCGCATCGGGTATTCCACGCCGTGAATACGATGTCGGAATCCTTTCCTGGCCTGGGCATTGTGGCTGCCGTCTTGGGCGTGATCAAAACCATGGGGTCGATCAGTGAACCACCCGAAGTGCTTGGCGGCCTCATCGCCGCAGCTTTGGTGGGCACATTCCTCGGCATTTTACTTTGCTACGGATTCTTCGGGCCGATGGCCGGTGCGATCGCAGGCATAGCCGAGGACGACCACCAATATTTCGTCGTTATGAAAGTGGCGCTGTTAGCCCACTTGCAAGGTTATGCCCCCGCAGTGTCGGTTGAATTCGCGCGAAAAACCTTGATGAGTAACGTGAGACCTACCTTCGCGGAACTGGAAGACGAGACGGGTAATTTGCCTCCGGTTTAAGGCCCCGAATTACGGCTCTTGATTAAGGCCCGAAATAAGGAAAGACGCTAAAAACCATGGCTAACGCGGACGAAGGCATCTCCGGCGAAGCGCCGATTGTCTTTAAAAAGAAGAAGAGAATAGCCGCGCCACCCCATGGTGGTGCCTGGAAAGTCGCATACGCGGATTTCGTCACTGCCATGATGGCTTTCTTTCTGTTGCTTTGGTTGCTGAACGTAACCACGGAAGCTCAGAAGGAAGGCATTTCCGATTATTACGAGCCAGAAGGCGTCTCTGAAGAGCAAACCGGTACTGGCGGCGTCCTAAAAGGTTTGGCACTGCAGGCAGAAGGTGCTCTTAGATCCTCCGGTTCACCGCCCAGTGTGACCGTCTCGATTCCGACATTTGGCAGCGAGGAATCAGGCAAAACAAAGGACGAGAAAGAGGCACCGAAAGCCCGCGAAGGTGGCGACACCAAGGGATCCGACAAACAACGCGACGACGAAGAAAATCAACAATTAGAAACCGCAGCCGAAGCGCTCCGCCAAGCGATCCAGGAAATTCCTGAACTGGCTGAGCTACAAGACAGTCTGCTGATCGAAAACACACCAGAAGGCATGCGTATCATGCTGGTCGATCAGCAAAAAATCAGCCTGTTTCGCAGTGCAAGCCCGACACTGACCAACAAAGGCGAACATTTATTCGCTATCATTGCGGCCATTTTAAGGGAGCTCCCGCAAGAACTGCGTATCACGGGCCATACGGACCGCAGTAAATTCGGGGGACCGAATTACTCTAACTGGGAACTGTCCGGCGACAGGGCAAACACTGTGCGCCGCACCCTGAATAAATACAAAGTGGACCCGAGCCGCGTCAAACGCGTATCAGGCAAAGCCGGGCGATCTCTGTTAGATAAGAAAAACCCAATCTCTCCACGCAATCGCCGTGTCGATATTTTGCTCGTACGGCAAAAGAAAAAATCTTGAGGAGAGATAAAACATGTCACTAGACGATTCAGAAGAAGGACCACCGATATTCGTCAAGCGCATCAAGATCCAGGAAGAGGGTCATCATGGTGGTGCTTGGAAAGTGGCCTATGCGGATTTTGTGACCGCCATGATGGCCTTTTTCCTGTTGTTATGGCTGCTTAATGCGACAACCGAAGATCAAAAAGAAGGCATTTCCAACTATTTCGAGCCGATTGGTGCGGTAAAAGGCTCGACCGGTAGCGGCGGCTTATTCGGCGGCATATCAGCCACCGAGCCTGGCCCCATTCCCGAGCCCGGACAAACCACATCAACCACCGTGAGCAAATCATCCGGCGACCCTACTGACAAATCGAAAGACAAACAAAAGGGAAGTCCGGAAGAGACCACTAAATCGAAAACAGATTATCCGGGCGTCGACCCGGCCCACGAACAAAAGCAACTGGAAGCCGCTAAATCGGCCATCCAACAAGCGATGTCACAAATCGAAGAATTACAGCGTCTTTCACCCTCCATCATGGTCGATATCGTACCGGAAGGCCTCCGCATCCAATTGATGGATAATGACAAAAATCCGTTATTCGAAACCGGCAGTGAGTATCTCAACGGCAATGGACGCAAATTGTTGGCCATGGTTTCAGAAGTCGTCGAGCGGCTCGCTAACAAAATATCCATCACCGGACACACAGGTTCCGAGGAGCATCGGGGACCGCGTGGACAAACCAATTGGGAACTTTCAATTCGGCGTGCAAATTCCGCGCGACGCGCTTTGAAATCTAACGGCATTCCAGACCAACGGGTTGCCTCCGTAGACGGCAAAGCGGACACGCTATTACTTGATAAAGATCAGCCCCAATCCGCGCGCAACCGGCGAATTGCGGTGCTCATCCTCAGGGAAGCACGCAAACCGACGCAAAAAGAATTAGCGCCGGACCGTATCTTCAAGCTTCCTGATCTCTAGCACCGGCGCTTGCGATTGCCTCGGCCCTAACTATTTATAGGGAAACTTTGGAATAATAGCTCTTGAAACTAAATCTTCCCCAACGCGCTGACGCCACCTTCGATTGGAGCGAAACGCCGCCCGATCCGCTGGATGACCCCGAATATTACGATGGCCTTTTATGGCGTCGTCCCGCCGCCTTTGCGATCGATATTGCGATTTTAAGTGCCGTCATCCTCATGCTCTTTGTCGCCAATATCTTTACGTTCGGCCTTCTCGGAGGGTTTATCGCACTCTTGTGGCCGGTAATTATCCTGGTTCTGTACGACACGTTTCTGATAGGCGGTCCCGGTGCAGGAACCATCGGAATGCGGTGTCTAGGTCTACAAGTGCGTAGTTGGGAAGGCGCCCGCCCGACCCACTTGCAGGCTGCCATTAACTCTGCGCTTTTTAGCCTTATCACTCCCTGGACTGGCGGCATCGTGCTCATTGTTGGCCTATTTAGCGACCGCCGGCGGCTCGTCCATGATTTTTTGTCTGGCGTCGTGGTCATCAACAAACCTGAAATCAAGTCAGCGCGAAAAGACGCCTAACCCAAAACGCCGTATTGTAAAGGGTGCGGGGCTACTGCATCATCCCGCGCTATACGATTACCGAGCTCAAACATGACCTTTCAACGTCCGTCCACACGTCTTTTGACCTTCTACAGGTCCGGACCAATGCCGTGTCCTTATTTAGAGAATAGAAACGAGCAACAACTCTTCACGGAGCTTTCCGGATCCACGGCGCAAGAACAGTTTGAAACTCTCAGCCGAGGAGGCTTTCGCCGTAGCCATCAGGTGATATATCGACCAGCCTGCCGCGCCTGCGATGCCTGCACCCCTGTCCGAATTTCAACGCACAATTTTGAAATGACCCGCGCATGGCGCCGTATTACCAACAAAAATGCAGACCTCATTGTCGAAGATACAGGTAAAAATGCGACCGACGAGCAATACGCTCTGTTTCAGCGCTATGTAACCGCCAGGCATTCCGATGGTGAAATGGCAAACATGTCTCGGCGTGATTACAGTTCTATGGTGCTCACTAGCCCAGTCGATACGTCAATCATCGAATTTCGAACGTCAGACGGCACGCTGGTGGCCGGATGTCTGATTGACCATTTAAGCGACGGTTATTCGGCGGTTTACAGCTTTTTCGAGCCCAATTCCGGGCGTCAAAGTCTCGGGAGTTACATCGTGCTTTGGCTGGTCCAACAAGCAAGATTGCACAACCTCGAGCACATTTACCTTGGTTACTTAGTCGAAGGCAGTTCCAAAATGGCCTACAAGGCGCGCTTCGGGCCTTTGGAGGCATTTGGTGCCAACGGCTGGGTTGCCCTTTAGTAGCGCAACCCTGCAAACAGCAAAGCCCAAGACGAATACAACCCCGTCACCCCTAAATTTCAGTCCGAAAACGTCTGCTCTGCGCAAAGCCCTTGGGCACAACCCTGCCTGCTTGTGAGCGTTTGCCGAGCCAATCCTTGAGGTTGGTTTCAGTCCTGGTCTTCTCACCAATTTGCCAGCTCAAACCATCCTTAAGCGTAAACACTTTCGCATCTGACAGAAGGCCGCTTTTATAGCGTTGCATAATCACGCCGCGCCCTCTGGTCATTTCTGGCAATTCACTCACTGGGAAGATAACCAGCTTCCGGTTCTGACCGACGACCGCCACATGGTCTCCATCCGCAGGCACGCAAACCGCAGCCTCCCCGCCATCGCTTATATTGAGCACTTGTTTACCGCTACGGGTTTGCGCCACCACGTCTTTTTCCGCCACGATAAATCCCCGTCCATCGCTAGACGTCACCAGCAATTTGCGCTCCGGATCGTGGACCATCATGGCAACGATGTCCTGATCGTTCGGCAAGTCCACCATGATGCGTATTGGCTCACCGAAACCGCGCCCACCGGGCAACCTATCTACCGGCACGGTATAGAAACGGCCGTTGGTCGCAAAAATAATAAGTTTGTCGGTCGTTTGCGCATGCATCGCAAACCGATGGCGGTCACCTTCCTTATATTTAATATCGGACATTTTCTCCAAATGTCCCTTCGCCGCGCGCACCCAACCTTTTGCCGAACACAAAATGGTTACAGGTTCCCGATCGATCATGGCCTCCAATGGGATCACAACCGCGGAGGGCGCATTCCTGATTTCGGTCTGACGTTTGCCGAGTTCAGTGTCCGGTCCGAAGCGCTTTTTGATCGCCGCAATCTCGTCAGAAATATTTTTCCAACGTTGTGCCTTATCTTTGAGGAGGCCCCGTATTTCCTTGCCTTCTTTCGTCAGCGCGGCGTGTTCTTCCTTGATCTCGACTTCTTCCAATTTCCGCAAATGGCGAAGCCTCATGTTCAAAACAGCGTCGGCTTGCACATCAGAAAGTTTGAACTTTTTGATAAGGACGGCTTTGGGGTGATCATCTTCACGAATGATCCGGATCACCTCATCGATATTGAGATAGGCAATCAGATAACCGCCTAACACTTCCAATCGCTCTTCGATTTTGGTCAAGCGAAATTTGTTGCGTCGAACCAAAACCTCATGGCGATGATCGAGAAAGGCCTGCAGCACTTCTCGCAAATTCATCACCCGCGGCACGCGCCCACCATCCAGCACATTCATATTGAGTGAGAACCGATTTTCCAAATCAGTCTGACGGAATAACGATTCCATCAACACATCAGGATCGACGTTACGGCTCTTCGGCTCAATCACCAACCGCACATCTGTCGTGGATTCGTCGCGAATATCTTCAATCATGGTGAGTTTACGCGCATGCATCAGTTCAGCGATTTTCTCTATCAACTTCGCCTTCTGCACCTGGTAGGGAATGCCCGTGATGATAACGCTATAGCCGCCGCCTTTTACGCGCTCAATTTCATAAGAAGCGCGTACTCGAAATCCACCTCGTCCGGTTTTGTAAGCTTGAACGATCGTTTCGGGGTCTTCGCAGAGCACACCGCCGGTTGGGAAATCAGGCCCGGGAATGAAATCCACCAATTTGCCGACCGTCGCATTAGGTCGCTTTATGAGATGAAGGAGTGCCGTACAAATTTCCGCAGCGTTATGGGGTGGAATACTCGTTGCCATACCAACCGCGATACCAGCCGCCCCATTCGCCAACAAGTTCGGGAAATTTGCCGGCAGAACTTCGGGTTCAGCCCCCTCCCCGTCATAGGTAGAACGGAAATCGACAGAGTCTTCGGAGATGCCTTCCAACAACGCATGGGCCACATCGGTCATACGCGCTTCCGTGTACCGCATGGCAGCCGCGTTATCGCCATCAATATTACCGAAATTGCCTTGCCCATCGACAAGGGGGTATCGAACCGCAAAGGATTGCGCGAGCCGCACCATGGCGTCGTAAATCGCAGCATCACCATGGGGGTGAAATTTACCCATGACGTCACCGACTATGCGGGCGCACTTCTTAAACCCGCTATCCGGATTGAGCCTAAGTTCGCGCATCGCAAACAACAAACGACGATGAACTGGCTTTAATCCGTCGCGCACATCAGGCAAAGACCGCGCCATAATCGTCGATAGTGCGTAAGACAAATAACGCTCGCCGAGCGCATCTTCCAACGCGACCGGGCGAATATCACCCGCTTCTGAACTCTTAGCCATATGAAATTCTCCTACCATATATTGATAGCACGACCCACCTTATACGCAACAGGTTGTGGATAGAGATTCTTTTAGAATTTACTCATTTGGGCTATTTTCGAACGATTTACGATTGTTCGGTGCTAAATTTCTCAGCTAATCGTCGTCTTGTGTCGGGCAAATGCCGTTGCCGAGGGCCATACACGTGGCGTTCAAGGAAAAAACCGGATAAGGCCAAGCCGTTCGCAATGTCTACCCTGCTCGCCTCATCTACGCCCAACAAAAAGGCCGGCAGCGCCAATAATTTATCCTTATACGCTTCGCCTGCAGCTCTACAGACGGCACGGCCCGATTTCGGAGAAACATAAATTAAATCCTCCGTCGCTCCGGTGGCCGCGCATTCGCTTAGATCTAACCCAAACCCGATATCCATCATGAGGTTTAGTTCCCAAACCACATAGGTTGCCGCCCAATGCTCTCCGTCCAAGGCCTCCATTAGCGTGTTGAACATTGCGAATATGCCGTGCGACGGTTCGCGTTCCGGCAAAGTCTCTTCGATCAAAGTGACCGCTGAAGACATAGCCGCTAAGCGTCCGGGGGCGTCTAGGATAGATGCGACGGCGCTGGACTGAAGTTCAAGCGTGTAAGATCCCAAATGTTCTTCGAGACGAGCCCGCCAGGTTGCGCTTACGCGGTTTCCTGGCTGCAGGAGGCCGCGGTTTCTACGCGATTGCCCCCCGCGCACCAAACCAGCATGACGGCCATGCTCAGCGGTCAGCAGGCTAACTATGGCGGACGATTCACCATGCGGACGGACGGCCAAAACGTAGCCTTCGTCCTCCCAATCCATCTATCCGAATGCCCTACGGTCAGGCATTGAAGTTCAACCCCCACGGTTCATAGCGATCACGGTCTTCCATCCATTTCTCGCGAACCTTCACGAACAAAAAGAGGTGAACATTACGATCAAACATCTCCGCAAGTTCCGTTCGCGCCTCGGTACTGAGCCGCTTCACCATAGCGCCCCCTTTGCCAAGGACGATGGCCTTCTGCGTGTCGCGCTCCACATAGATGGTCTGTGATATTTTAACGCTGCCATCGTCAAAATCCTCCCAGCCTTCCGTTTCCACCGTGACCGAATAGGGCACCTCTTGACGAGTTGCCAAAAAAAGCTTCTCCCGCGTAACTTCAGCTGCGATGAGCCGGACCGGCATGTCCGACATTTGATCCTCCGGAAAATGCCAAACACCTTCCGGCACCGCATCTGCCAAAAAATTCAGAACGTCGTTCACGCCACGGCCTTTAGCAGCAGAGATCATAAAAGTTTGCTCAAACGGAAACCGTTCGTTTAGATCGGCGCTCAGCGCCAACAACTGCTCCGGTCTAACCAAATCAATTTTGTTCAACACCAATACCGCGCGCTTTTTGGCTTTACTCAAACCGTCCAGAATGCGCTCTGCATCTCGATCAACGCCCACCTCCACATCGATCATCAAAAGTGTCAAATCTGAATCGGACGACCCCGTCCATGCGGCATCGACCATGGCCCGGTCCAGGCGTTTCTTGGGCTCGAATATACCCGGCGTATCGATAAAGGCGATTTGGCTTTGACGGTGCACCATAATACCCAAGACCCGCGCCCGCGTCGTCTGGACCTTCGGCGTCACGATACTCACCTTGCCACCAACCACATAATTGATAAGGGTCGATTTGCCCGCATTGGGCGGCCCTATAACTGCAATAAACCCGAAACGCGTATTCTCTTCAGTCATCGCCTTGCCCCGCTAGAAATTGTTTCGCCGCAGCTTGTTCAGCAGCTCGCTTAGATGAGCCGGTGCCGTCTGCCGGTGTTAAATCCTTTACCGCCACGGAGATCGTGAAAACAGGCGCATGATCCGGCCCTTCCCGCGAAACCTGACTGTAGACCGGCAGACCGTATCCTTTGCCTTGCGCCCACTCTTGTAAAGCAGTCTTGGCATCTTGGGGCGGTTCTATCGCCTCATGGAGTGCGGTTAGAAAGTACCGTTCTATAAAAGCACGCGCTGGTACAAGGCCCCCATCGAGATATATTGCTCCCAAAAGGGCCTCGCATACATCGGCTAATATTGTATCGTTTTCGCGCTCGCCGCTTTCATTTTCCGACGCGCCCAATAGAATATACGTCGCAATTCCGGCCTTTCCGGCAACTTCCGCAAGTGTTTCGCGTCGCACCAATGCGGCGAACCGCATGGCCAGCGCGCCTTCCGCCTCACTTGGAAATTCAGCCACCAAAAGGTCGGCAATAACCAGCGCCAGAACCCTATCGCCAAGGAACTCGAGCCGTTCATAGCTGCCAATACTAGCGCCAACCACACTGCGATGGGTCAGCGCTTCGGTTAAAAGCGCCGTGTCGGAGAATGTGTATCCGAGGATATCCGTTAGGTCAGCCGACATCGCACAGCCCCTCATGGCCGCATAGGAATTGGGGAATGGGTCTATTCAATACTATTGAACAACCGCCCGTAGCGAATGGCAAAAGGCCATTTCCAAATCTCCCAAATTCTGGCACTGCCATCAGTCGAGAAAAACAAAAATTCCGCCCGGCCCACCAAATTTTCGAACGGTATGAAACCCACTTGGCTCGTGACGCGACTATCAGCGGAATTATCCCGATTATCACCCATGGCGAAATAATGGCCGGTAGGCACCGTAAATTCTGGCGTTTGATCCAACGCCCCGAAATCGCCTTGTTCTTCAATGATGAGATGCTTTTTTTCATTGGGCAGTGTTTCAACATACTGCGCAACGCGACGCACTTGGCCGAAGGCTGTGGTCACCTCGAAACTATCCACGGGCTTGCGGGGCACACGGACGCCATTCACGTAAAGCAGGCCCTTCTTCATTTGGATGCGATCACCGGGCAAACCGATGATGCGCTTGATGTAATCGGTTTTATTGTCCGTTGGCAGTTTGAACACGGCAACATCGCCACGCTTAGGCTCGCTGGGCCATAGACGCCCTGTAATTGGCGCGAAACTGAACGGAAAGGAATGTTTCGAATAGCCGTACGAGAATTTAGAGACGAAGAGATAATCGCCCACTAGCAGTGTCGGGATCATCGAACCAGACGGAATATTGAAGGGCTCGTAAGCAAAGGTTCTGATCACCAATGCAATAAAAACCGCATAAACAATCGTCCTAATTGAATCTAGCAGGCCGCCGCCTTTAGGTGGCACAGGTTCAGGGGATAGATCGAGATCGCCGGGGTCTATGGGCATAAATGGTGGCCGGAGAGATTGTTATCGGGGCTTCTTGTTCGCGCCAGATATGGGCGGCCTAAGGCGATAATGTCAAGCAAGATGGCGTAATTTCTATGGTATCGGTTCACCGGAAATAATTACAATCACCTGCGCGATCGGAAACTCATCGGTGATGCTTACGTCGATTTTAACGATCATGCCGTCGGGCGTAATCTCCGTGAGGCGCTTTAGCGCACCGCCGGTCAATTCCATGGTCGGCTTTCCACCGGGTAAATTGACCACGCCCATATCGGACCAAAAAACGCCCCGACGAAAACCCGTCCCCAAAGCCTTGGAACAGGCTTCCTTCGCGGCATAGCGCTTGGCATAACTTTCCGCCCTGTTGCGCCGTTTATCCGATTTTGCGCGTTCCGTCTCGGTGAAACACCTTTCCTCGAACTTGCCGGGGAACCGTTCAAGGGTCTTCTTAACCCGCCTAATATCGATCAGGTCGCTACCAATACCGATAATCATGCGGTTTCGGTTCCTGATCGCGCTTCATCCATGAGCGCCCGCATGCGTTGTACCGCAGCCTCAAGGCCCAGATAAATCGCCTCGCCTATTAAGAAATGACCAATATTGAGCTCAACCACAGACTCTATAGCCGCCACAGGGCCAACAGTGTCAAAAGCGAGCCCGTGCCCAGCATGGCATTCAAGGCCGATTTCCGCTGCATGCTTGGCAGCCGCCGCAATGCGCACAAACTCCGCCTCCCGGGCGTCGCCGGTTTCATCGCAATACCGACCCGTATGAAGCTCGACGACTTGCGCCCCTAAAGATTTCGCCGCATCCAGCTGGGCCGGAGACGCTTCAATGAACAGAGACACCCGGATGCCAGCATCAACCAGCGGCGGTATGAAGACCGATAATTGTTCATGCCCGCCAATTGCGTCTAAGCCGCCCTCTGTCGTCCGCTCTTCGCGTTTCTCCGGCACGATGCAAACGGCATGAGGCTTTGTCGCCAATGCAATCCGTTGCATCTCTTCAGTTGCCGCAATTTCGAAGTTTAGTGGCTTATCAATTTCCGCCTGCAGCCGTGCGATATCGTTATCTAAAATATGGCGTCTATCCTCTCGCAAATGGGCGGTTATGCCATCGGCCCCTGCTTGAATCGCAAGGTGGGCCGCACGCACAGGATCAGGATCGGCGCCCCCCCGCGCATTTCGCACGGTCGCCACATGATCAATATTAACGCCCAATCTCAAAGGATTAGTCATCCTGCAATCCGCTCCCATGCCCATTCTTGCTCATTCGCTGCCGACGCCCAGCTTGGTAAGTATGCACCACGGATTTAAGCGGCAGATAGAACAAAAACCAGATGAACATCATTGACGGAACAGCCCCCACCATCATTGGCCACCAAATTGGCCAGACATGTTCCGCTAAGTAACTCATATCCATCATCAGAATACCGTTGAACATGCCGGAAAAGAAGGCTTGGAAATCCAATGCTTGAGCCGCCGTTTCCGCGCTTCCCGCGCCCATCCAGTGACCCAGTTTATAGAGCCAAATCCAGATAAAGGGGAACGTCCAAGGATTACCAACTGCGGTGCCTATGGCGGAGGCCAGTATATTCGCGCGTACTATCCATGCCCAAATACCACCCAGAAAAAAGTGAAACCCGACAAGCGGTGTAAACGAAATCGCTGCACCACAGGCAAACCCGGCCGCAATGCTGTATGGAGAGCCCGGAAGCCGCCCCAGCCTATGCGTGAGATAGGCAAGCCAGCGACGCCAGCCGATTGCGGGCCATAGTAAATTACCGACCCTTTTGGGCAGGTTTGGTTTTTCTCTGCGTCTGAACATAAGCGTTAAACTAAATTAGTTCTGGTCCGAAAGGTTTACTGTAGAGATCAGATAATGGGATTTGTGCGCGTGAAGTCAATGGCTTGCCCGTTCCACGTCGCGCACCGCCGACGTCGCCCGGAGCGCCGCAACAATATCTGACATGTGATTCGTGTCGGAGACTTCCACATCGATAAGCAACTCAAAGAAATTGGGGGACCGGTCGATCACTCGAAGATTACTAATATTGCCTCCATCCCGCCCAATAACCGTCGAGAGTGTGCCGAGTGCTCCCGGTTCATTGGCTAACACAATACGGATTCGTCCGATAAACCCGGCCAATTCCGCACCACCGTCAGCCCATCCAACTTCCATCCATCGCTCGGGCATTTCGGCAAATACCTCTAGTGCCTCGCAATCCAGCGTGTGAACCGAAATCCCCTTGCCGGTGGTCAAGATGCCAATAATACGATCGCCCGGCAGTGGGTGGCAGCACTGCGCAAATCCAACCTCCATGCCCGGTGCAAGTCCTGTGATCTCGACGGAAAACTCGCCCGCTCGCGCAACGCTTTTACCCTCGTCCACGAGCAATGTTCTATTGGTCTTTGCACCGGGGAAAACAGCCATCAACACATCATGGCCGGCAATCTCCCCTTGGCCCACGCGGGTAAACAAATTGTCCAGGGAATCCGATTTGAACTCGGGTAAAAGGTTCGACAGAGCATTATCCGTATATTCGTAGCCCTCCTGTTTGAATACCTTTTCAACGATTTCGCGGCCTAAGCGGCAATATTCATCGATCCGCTGCATGCGGACAAATCGGCGGATACAAGACCGCGCCTTGGCGGTCACGACGAAGCTTGCCCAGCCCGGTGATGGCACTTGTGAATCAGACGTTAAAATTTCCACCTGGTCGCCATTTCGAAGCTGCGTGCGCAGCGGCATCATCCGACCGTTTATCTTTGCGCCAACACAGTGATTTCCCAAGTCGGTATGAACCGCATAGGCAAAATCAATCGGTGTCGCCCCTTTCGGCAAAACCTGCACTTCCCCCTTGGGCGAAAAGCAGAAAAGCTGATCGGGGAACATCTCCATTCTGGTGTGTTCAAGGAATTCTTCTGGACCACCGGCATTTTCCAAAATTTCCAACAACTCACGCAACCACCGATACTGACGGCCCTCAGTTTTGCGATCCAGCTTAACGCCTTCTTTATATTGCCAATGGGCGGCCACGCCGAGTTCCGCCACATCGTGCATATCGGTGGTCCGAATTTGAATTTCGATGCGCTGGTTTTCCGGCCCGATGACGTCTGTGTGCAGCGACTGGTAGCCGTTTTGTTTTGGTAGAGAAATATAGTCCTTGAAACGTCCGGCAACGAGCGGGAAGTTGCTATGGACGCCCCATAAGGCACGATAACAATCTTCCACAGATTTCACGACAACACGAAACGCCATCGTGTCTGATAGTTGCTCGAACCCAACGGATTTACGCTGCATTTTCCGCCAAATCGAATGGGGCCGCTTTTCACGCCCGTGCACGTCGGCTTCGATGCCAATCAAGGAGAGATTACGCCGCAATGAATCGATAATGCGTCCAATGACATCACCACTTTCCGCGTGGAGAAAATCCAAACGTTTGACGATGGATTCCCGAGCGTCGGGATTCAATTCACCAAAGGCCAAATCTTCCAATTCATTCTGCCAATCTCGAATACCGATCCGTTGCGCCAAAGGCACGTATATTTCCATCGTTTCCAGCGCGATGCGACGGCGTTTCTCTGACGATTTGATGAAGCCCAGGGTCCGCATATTATGCAGCCGGTCAGCAAGCTTAACGATCAACACCCGAATATCGTCAGACATAGCGAGCACGAGCTTGCGAAAGTTCTCCGCTTGTTTCGTACTGCCCGATTGCAGCTCCAGCTGACTGAGTTTAGTTACCCCATCGACCAGGCGCGCAATCTCGTCGCCAAACCGCCCTTCTATATCCGGTAACGTAGCGACAGTATCTTCAACGGTGTCATGCAACAGGCCGGTGATGATCGAGGCTGCGTCGAGTTTTTTCTCGGATAGAATACCGGCAACTTCGACCGGGTGCGAAAAATAGGGATCGCCAGAGGCACGCTTTTGGGTGCCGTGCGCCTGCATGGAGAAAACATAGGCCTTGTTGAGGGCAATCTCGTCAGCGCTCGGATCATAACTCCGAACACGTTCCACCAGCTCGTATTGACGCATCATGCCGCAATATTCCTGCAGCACGATGACGTCCGAACGGACCTACTCCATCGTGAGTAAATCGAATTACTGTTAAGAGGCGGGTGTGCCACCTGCATCGGAACCACCGGTCGTCGACGATGCAGAATCTGCAGTTTCATCTTCGCCAGACAAAGCGGCGGCCATGAATTCCATCGGCTCGTCTTCTTCCGGCTCGTCAATTTCTGCAACTTTCTGCAGTCCCTTCACAAGGGAATCGCGCAATTCATCCAACTCAATGGTTTCATCCGCAATTTCGCGCAACGCAACCACTGGGTTCTTATCGTTATCGCGATCGACGGTCAGTTCGCCGCCTGCGGAAATATTCCGACTTCTCTGGCCTGCAAGCAACACCAGTTCAAACCGGTTGGTTACGCGTTCAATACAATCCTCGACCGTGACACGGGCCATAGGGACCACTCCATCTGCTTAAGTCATTCAAAAGGCCGCCGACTATAAGGCGCTGCGATCCAGAAGTACAAGCGTTTTCCTCGTCGACCAATAGAATTAAAATTATTTGGTGAATCTGGTTGAAAAATATTCACCACACCTTGCAACTACTCCCTTACACGCTAATTCATGCTATGACTATTGATCGACGAAGCCATAGTCACGGTTAGTAATTAATTGGCAGCACGAATTAAATTAAATAGTTATAGTAAAGTGGCTCAATAAGGATAATAATTATGCTCGATCATATTAATAAAAATGATAGATATTCTTTATTTATAGATGGGGCCAACCTATACGCTGCTGCACGAGTACTTGGCTTTGATATAGATTACAAAAAACTACTAGAAGTGTTCTCTGGCCATGGACGACTAATTCGCGCGTACTATTATACCGCCGTTATAGAAGATCAGGATTACTCGCCAATTCGCCCCTTAGTGGATTGGCTGGATTACAATGGCTACACGCTCATTACCAAACCCACCAAAGAGTTCACCGACGATACGGGCAAACGCAAGATCAAAGGTGACATGGACATTGAACTTGCTGTTGATATGTTAGAGTTATCGGAGCAGTTGGATCACGTGATTTTATTTTCCGGTGATGGAGATTTCCGGCGTCTGGTGGAAGCGGTACAGCGGAAAACCACACGGGTGACCGTTGTCAGTACAGTACGATCAAAGCCACCCATGGCGGCAGACGAGTTGCGCAGACAGGCAGATTTCTTTATCGAACTTAACGACCTGGCCAACGAAATCGCCAGGAAACCTTCAGGGCAGCAGAATTTTGACAATAGCGCGGACGACTTTGAAACCTTTGACGACGATTTCGACGATGAAGCCGTGGTTGAGGTCGCTTAACCGCACCCAAACCTGCTGTAAATTTCGCTGTAAATTCTGATGACTGATCCAATGCCGGCCCTTGATTGCACCCTTTGCGAACGCCTGGTTCAGTTCCGCCGAGACAATTGCGTAGCGCACCCCACTTTTCATAATGCACCCGTGCCCAGTTTCGGATCGCTGGATGCGCGCCTGCTCATTGTCGGCTTAGCCCCCGGCCTGAAAGGCGCCAATCAAACCGGTCGGCCTTTCACAGGCGATTATGCCGGTGACTTACTCTACGCGACTTTATTGAAATTCGGTTTCGCGACAGGTGAGTACGGCTTGCACGCAGATGATGGGCTAGTTCTGCAAGACGCGCGTATCACCAACGCTGTCCGCTGCGTGCCACCGCAGAACAAACCTGTTGGGGCGGAGGTTAAAAATTGTCGGCCCTTCCTCATCGCCGAAATCGGCGCCATGCCCAATCTAAAGTTCATTCTGGCGCTCGGCACCTTGGCCCACAATGGCGTGCTGGCCGCGCTCGGGCTGAAACAATCCTCGGCGAAATTCGGCCATTGCGCCTTTCATGAATTGGACGCGCCTTTCATGCTGGCCGACAGCTATCACTGCTCGCGTTACAATACGAATACAGGTCGGTTGACCGAGGAAATGTTCGGCGACGTATTTGCAGCCCTCAAAGACCGCCTGGGCTAGGGCTAGCGTCCCTGCAACCGGCCTTCGACACGGCCCCAAATATCTTCATTCACTAAATGCGGCGGACGCTCACCACGCAACACCTGTAGAATTTGGTTAGCCGCCGACCAAGAAAGTTCTTCGCGCGCCTCAATGGTGAGCCCACCGATATGGGGCGTCATGACAAGGTTATCATGTGCAAACAACGGGCTATCTACGGGCAACGGTTCGGACTCAAAGACATCTAACGCCGCACCGGCAATCCATTTCTCCTCCAGAGCGCGGAGTAATGCCGTCTGATGAACAATCGGCCCACGTGCGGTATTCAGAAAATAAGCGTCGGGCCGCATCTGCCGCAGTAGATTTTCATTCACCATGCCGCGGGTTTCTTCGGTCAGTTCCGCGTGCACCGAAATGAAATCGCATTCACCCAACATGTCGTCGAGCGTCTCCATCCAAACACCCCCGACCTTCTCGGCGGCGGCAGCTCCAATGTATGGATCATAAACCAGCGCACGCATGCCGAAACCGACCGTGCATTTGCGGACGACTTCAGACCCTATCTGCCCACAGCCGATAACACCGATTGTCCTGCCATCCAGATGAAACCGTGTCGAAAGATGTCCTTTTCCGAATCCCGTACCCGCGCGGATTGCCGTATTCGAACGACTAATCTGTTTAGCGAATTCCAGCATTAATCCAAGCGTATGTTCAGATACGGGAACACTACCAAGGCCTGGATTATTGACCACTGCGACCCCGCACTCGCTCGCCGCTGCGATATCGATAGCATCAGTGCCGCGCCCGGACGTACTAACCACGAGCACGTTCTTTCCGGCGCGAATGGCATCGCCTTTGAGCTTGCACGGATAGCGCACGAATACAGCAGACGCATCCCCAATGGCAGTTGCAATGGTCTCATCCGTGGCATCACGCAAAATATTGAGATCAGCCTCGCTGGCGAGCAATTCTTCGCCGGCAGGATGATACATGGACTCTAAAATGAGTACGGATGGACGGTTTCTCATTTCTCGGCTTGGGTCATGTTGTCGTAGGCTACTTTTTCATGAGCAGCGACCGGTTCAGCGCCATTTCGAATTTCATCGATGACTTTATCTTCGGTCGCCTTACAGCCCTTGGCAATTTCAAGAACCTCTTCGAGATGTTCGACCGGAATGACCAACACGCCATTATCGTCCGCCATAATAAAATCACCCGGGCGAACCTTAACGCCCCCCAATTCCACATCTATACCGTGACCCGCAAAGTCACAGCGATTGCGGATCGATTGCTGGATGATCCCTTTCCCGTAGACGGAAAAGCCGAGCTCCTTATATTCGTCCACATCTCGGGTCACCCCGTCGATAACACAACCGACCAGGCCAAAATGCTGAGTGGTAAAACCAACAATGCCGCCATAGGAGTTCACATCCAGCCGTCCGCCATGATCAATTACCAAGACATCGCCCTTATTGGCCGCTTTTACCGCTTCCAGCGAGCCCATCGCCGCAGAGGGCTCTTTCAAACCTTCACCCAACGCCACCAGTTTCATGGTCGCAGCGGGCCCGACAATCTTTTTGCACGCCGGCCAAAGGGGACCGATGCCATGGGGAGCCCCTTTAATGCCCAGCCGGTCTAGGCCGTCCGATACGTTCGGCGTCGAAAGTTTCAAATATTCCGCTACGAGTGTTTCTACATCTGGGCGAGCCGTCATTTACATCCTCCATAACTAAACTTTTTCAGCCGGTTGAAAGAACATTCACCCGACACAGCGCACGCACGCTAAACCAGCGACCTGACCGGTGCAAGGATAGGCAAAGACTAGGGGTGCACGTCCTCTGTAAACCAATCAGTGGGCACTTCGTTGCCGATGCCTAGCTCTTTGGCCTTCGCAACAGCAACCGCGCCACAGGCGGCGAACTGATAGCCCGTACCTGTATTGTTTAGGAAACAGGTGATTTCCGCGTCACTTTCACGCCCAACCGATTTCCCGCTGATCAGATCAAATAAGGTCGGCAACTTATCGAATTGAATGGATTCCTTAACCTCACCATGGGTGCCACGTACCTTTTCCAGCGACGGCGTTCCTGCCGCACTCAGAATCGGCTGCTTATCTTCCAGATTATGGATGACCAACCTGTCGGCAGCCAACGCCGCATCGGGATGAATTTCGGGCAATTTAATCGAGGTTAAGTGCAGGCCCGGCGCTAGCCATTCCTTGTAATAGATATAGTCCAGCGAACTAGACGAACACAGGGCAATATCCACATCACCCATCGCTTCTTCGGCGGAGGCTACCGGGGTCAATGTCGCCTCCACTTTCCCGGACCATTCGGCGCAGAACGCTTCGCGGTTCTGTTGGCTGGGACTAAAGACTTTCACTGATTTGATATCGCGCACGGACGTGACCGCCAGCAACTGGGCCCCGGCTTGCCAGCCAGACCCTATCATGCCGACTGTTTCCGCATTTTCACGCGCCATAAATTTAATGCCGAGACCACTTGTCGCGCCGACCCGCATCCGCTGCATCACCCCGTCTGGGAATATTGCCAACGGCTCGCCATTATCAGTACTAAACAGCAAGACCAAGCCAACCCATCGGTTATTAGGCGCTGCGGGGACTTTCACGCGCCGCGGCTGACCATTGATTTCAGGGCATGTAATGATATCGGAATTAATACGAACCGCACTGGTGCGAAATTTCGGCGCTATCCCATCAGCGGATTTAAGCCCGTAAACCGCATCTGGATTTACCGTCGGCGCCAAGCTATCGGTGCGTGCGCGCACTACGCCACGCCCTTCCTCAAGCTCCCGATAGGCATCCTCAAGCACATCGATATATTCCGGCATCGTAAGTAACCGGTCGATATCATCATTGGAGAAAATTAACGTCATGGTGGTCTCCCAAAGATCGGGCGATCCGGCCCACCGACGTGAAATCGATTAGCGCGGCAGTACGGTCTCGCCCATCAAAAATTCATCGACCGCGCTTGCGCACTGTCGGCCTTCGCGGATCGCCCAAACCACCAGAGATTGGCCGCGACGCATATCACCGGCCGCAAACAATTTAGGTATCGCAGTCTGGTAATCATCCGTATTCGCTTTCACGTTCCCGCGCTCGTCGCGTTCAACATCCAGCTCGTCGATCATACCTTCATGTACCGGGTGCACAAAACCCATGGCAAGCAGAACCAAATCTGCTTTCAGGTCAAAATCACTGCCGGGGATTTCCTTCATATTCTCGTCGAGCCTGACGAGGTGAAGTTTTTCAACTTGGCCGTTGCTGCCCAGGAACTCTTTGGTAGCAACGCTGAAATCTCGCTCGGCGCCTTCGGCTTGGCTGGACGATGTGCGGAATTTCTGCGGCCAAAACGGCCAGGTTGTTCCCTTGTCGGGATGTTCCGGTGGCATTGGCATGATTTCCAACTGCGTCACCGAAACCGCCCCTTGCCGGAACGATGTCCCGATACAGTCCGACCCCGTATCGCCGCCGCCAATAACCACGACATCCTTACCGCCCGCCAGAATGGGTTTTACCGTTCCCAGTGGCTCGCTGCAATTGCGTCGGTTTTGTTGCGGTAGAAAGTCCATCGCATACTCGATACCGTCTAACGCGCGACCCGGCACCGGAAGATCGCGGCCCTTTTCTGATCCGCCCGAGAACACCACCGCATCAAATTCATCCAACAACGCTTGGGCGGTAATGTCCTTACCAACGAAGGTCTTGGCTCGGATTTCGACCCCTTCGGCAACCATCTGTTCAGCGCGCCGATCGATGATGTGTTTTTCCATTTTAAAATCGGGAATACCGTAGCGGAGCAAACCACCGATTTTTGCGTTCTTTTCGAACAGCACCACATCGTGGCCGGCCCGCGCCAACTGCTGCGCACAAGCCATACCCGCAGGCCCAGAGCCCACAACGGCGACACGCTTGCCAGTTTTTTGTTCCGGCAATTGCGGTTTGATCCAACCTTCATTCCAGCCTGTATCAACAATGGTACATTCAATTGTTTTAATCGTTACCGGATTATCGTCGATGTTGAGCGTACAAGCCTCTTCACACGGCGCCGGACAAATTCGGCCGGTAAATTCCGGAAAATTATTGGTCGAATGGAGGACTTGCAGCGCCTCTCGCCATTTTTCCTTATAGGCCAGATCGTTCCAGTCGGGGATGATGTTGTTGACCGGACAACCTGTGTGACAATACGGAATGCCGCAATCCATGCAGCGCGCGCCCTGTTGGGACACTTCCCGATGATCCATAGGAACCAGAAATTCGTTGTAATGACGCACCCTGTCGCCGGCCGGTTGGTATTTCCGTTCGTGGCGGTCAATCTCTAAAAAGCCGGTAACTTTACCCATCGATCACGCACCCTCCGCCGCTAAATCCATGTCGGGCGTATCGCCTTGCACCTGCTGCATTTCCTCGAGCGCACGACGATAATCCACCGGCATGACTTTCACGAATTTCGGCAAATACTCTTCCCAATTGTCGAGAATATGCCAGGCCCGCTCCGACCCCGTGTAATGTAAATGGCGTCCGACCAAATAGTGAATTCGTTTCGCATCATTGCGATTCATATCGTGCATCACATCAACCCGCCCGTGTGTTTCCAGATCGCCGCCCTGATGAGCAAGCTTCTCTAACAACGCCGCCTCTTCGGGCACCGGCTCCAAATCGACCATCGCCATATTGCACCGGACGTCAAAGTTGCCTTCTTCATCAAGCACATAAGCGATACCGCCACTCATACCGGCCGCAAAATTACGTCCCGTCGGGCCAATGACGATCACCACCCCGCCAGTCATATATTCACAACCATGATCACCAACGCCTTCGACAACGGCGACCGCGCCGGAATTCCGAACAGCGAACCGCTCACCGGCAACACCTCGGAAAAAACACTCGCCTTCAATGGCACCGTAGAGCACCGTATTACCGACGATGATGCTTTCCTCGGGCACGATCTTGCTGTTCTTCGGTGGGTAAACAATTAATCGTCCACCGCTCAAGCCCTTGCCCACATAATCATTCGCTTCACCGGCCAATTCCATCGACACGCCACGCGTCAGGAACGCGCCAAAGCTTTGCCCAGCGGTCCCCTTCAACTTTATTTGGATGGACTTTTCCGGGAGCCCCTTATGGCCATAACGCTTTGCCACTTCACCGGAAAGCATAGCGCCGGCGGTCCTATCCGTATTCTTGATTGTCCCTTTAATCTTCACCGGCGTGCCCTTCGACAACGCCGCCCCGGCTTCATTAATCAGCCACCGGTCCAGAACATTATCCAGCTTATGATCTTGCCGGTCGCAATTATGGATCGGCACGTCCCCCATATCGGGTTTGTGAAGCAGTTTGGAGAAATCGAGGCCCTTTGCCTTGAAGTGCTCGACCGCCGTCCGTTGGTCCAAACAATCCAAACGGCCGACCATTTCATCGAGTTTCCGAAAACCAAGCTCCGCCATGATTTGGCGCACTTCCTCGGCTACGAAGAAGAAATAATTAATCACATGCTCCGGCTTGCCGGTGAACCGCTTCCGCAATTCCGGGTCTTGTGTCGCAATGCCAACGGGACATGTATTGAGGTGACATTTCCGCATCATGATGCAACCAGATGCAATCAACGGCGCCGTCGCAAAACCAAATTCATCGGCCCCCAGCATCGCGCCAACCACAACATCGCGACCGGTACGGAGACCGCCGTCAACTTGCACGGCTATACGAGTGCGGAGGTTATTGAGCACCAATGTCTGATGGGTTTCGGCCAGGCCGATTTCCCACGGCGAGCCGGCATGCGCGATAGAGGTCAATGGACTTGCGCCGGTGCCGCCTTCAAACCCGGCAATGGTGACGTGATCCGCTTTTGCCTTGGAGACGCCCGCCGCCACGGTACCGACGCCGATTTCCGACACCAGTTTAACGCTAACATCGCCTTCCGGATTGGCGTTCTTCAAGTCGAAGATAAGCTGAGCCAAATCTTCAATGGAATAAATGTCGTGATGCGGCGGTGGTGAAATTAGCCCCACGCCTGGTGTCGAATGCCGTACCTTGGCGATCACCGCATCGACCTTGTGCCCCGGCAACTGGCCGCCCTCACCGGGCTTCGCGCCCTGGGCCATTTTAATCTGCATCATGTCGGAATTAACGAGATACTCCGTCGTGACGCCAAATCGACCGGAGGCCACTTGCTTGATCGCAGACCGCTTGGAATCACCATTAGGCATGGGCACAAACCGGTCTGGCTCTTCGCCGCCTTCACCCGTATTCGATTTACCGCCGATACGGTTCATCGCAATGGCCATGTTGGTATGCGCTTCACGAGAAATAGAACCGTACGACATCGCACCTGTTGAAAACCGCTTCACGATTTCGCTGGCAGGCTCCACCTCATCCAACGGGATTGATGCACTGCTCGGCGTGAACTCTAAGAGGCCACGAATGGTCATTAACCGTTTGCTTTGATCGTTTATCGTCGACGCAAACGTTTCATAATCCTTTGCGTCGTTCGCACGAACCGCATGCTGCAAATGGCCGACGCTATCCGGTGTCCAGAAATGATCTTCGCCTCGAATTCGATAGGCATAGTCACCACCGACATCAAGGAAATCACTGAATATTTGAACATTCCCGTAAGCAATCCGATGGCGGTGGACGGTTTCCTCAGCAATTTGCTGCAGCCCGACACCTTCAATCGCCGTGTGCGTACCGTAGAAGAATTCATCGACAAAGTCGGTCGCCAAGCCCACCGCGTCAAAGATCTGCGCGCCGCAATAGGACTGATATGTGGAAATGCCCATTTTGGACATAACCTTCAACATGCCTTTGCCGATGGCCTTGATATAACGAGTTTTGACTTCTTTCTCGCTCAACTCTTCTGCCAAATCGGCCCGCATATTGAGTACGGTTTCGAATGCCAGGTAAGGCACAATGCTTTCGGCACCATATCCCGCTAGAAGACAAAAATGATGGACCTCGCGCGCTTCGCCAGTTTCCACGACAAGCCCTACGCCGGTGCGCAATCCTTGGCGCACCAAATGATGATGCACCGCGCCGGTTGCCAACAACGCGGGGATCGCCACCCGTTCCGAGCCCATGGAGCGGTCACTCAGGATGATAATATTGAACCCATCCGAACAGGCCTGTTCCGCCTGATCGCGTAAGGAATCGATCGCAGGCCGCATGCCCTCAGGGCCAGTTGCGACATCATACGTGATGTCCAATGTGATAGAGCGGAACACACCGTCGGTGATGTCACCGATATTGCGGATCTTCTCCATCGCTCCATCTGTTTGGATCGGCTGGCGTACTTCGAGCCGTCGATAATCCGGATCATTCGCCAGGCCCAATAGATTGAGGCGCGGACCGATATAAGAGTTGAGCGACATCACCAATTCCTCGCGGATCGGATCGATCGGCGGATTGGTGACTTGCGCGAACAGTTGTTTGAAATAGGTATACAGAAGCTTTGGACGATCCGAGAAAGGGGCAGTCGGAATATCAAAGCCCATGGACCCAATGGCTTCCTGACCGGTCGCCGCCATCGGCGCCAGCAAGAACTTCAAATCTTCCTGCGTATAACCAAATGCTTGCTGGCGGTTCAGCAATTGGGGATCGTTGGGCACCGGCGCTGACGTGCTTTCTTGCGCCGGCAACTTACGCAACGGCATACGACTTTGATCGAGCCATTCTTGGTACGGATGCTCAGAGGAAAGGTTTGCCTTGATCTCCGCATCATCAATGATCCGACCTTCTTCGAGATCGATAAGGAGCATTTTACCGGGCTGTAGCCGCCATTTTTTAACGATGGACTCTTCATCCACCGGCATCACACCCATTTCAGACGCCATCAAAACCGTATCGTCGTCGGTAACAAAATAGCGCGCGGGGCGGAGCCCATTTCGGTCCAACGTCGCGCCAATTTGGCGGCCGTCCGTAAAGGCGACAGCGGCGGGACCATCCCACGGCTCCATGAGACCGGCATAATATTGATAAAAAGCACGGCGCTCATCATCGATTAATTTATTGCCGCCCCATGCTTCGGGAATCAACAACATCATCGCGTGCGCCAGCGAATAACCGCCCCGCAGCAACAGCTCAAGCGCATTATCAAAGCAGGCTGAATCTGATTGCCCCTCGGCGATCAGCGGCCAGACCTTTTCCATATCGTCGCCAAACAGCTTCGACTTCATGGAATGGCGGCGGGCATTCATCCAATTGATGTTGCCGCGCACTGTGTTGATTTCGCCATTGTGGCAAATCATCCTGAATGGCTGAGCCAATTTCCAGGTCGGGAAGGTGTTAGTGGAAAAACGTTGATGCACGAGCGCCAAGGCGGACACGACACGCTCATCGCGCAGATCGTCATAAAAGCTGCCGACACCGTCGGCCAACACCATACCTTTATAGAGAACTGTGCGGGCAGACATGGACGACACATAGAAATCCGTGAAGTCGCTGCCTTTTCCATCAATCTCGATCTCAGCCTGCTTGCGAATGACAAACAGTTTCCGCTCAAGCGCGTCCGTATCGGCACAATTCTCGCCGCGGCCCACAAAGAGCTGCCTGATGTAGGGTTCCGTAACCTTTACGGATTCCCCGAGTTCATTGTTGTCGACCGGTACGTCGCGCCAACCGAGCAATGTTTGCCCTTCGGCCACAACAAATTTCTCGAGAACTTCTTCGCATTCTCGGCGCACCGCCTTGTCTTGCGACAAGAAGACGACACCGACGGCATAATCGCCCGGTGCCGGCAAATCGAACCCAAGCGCACTGCACTCGGCTCGGAAAAATTCATCCGGAGTTTGGATAAGAATACCCGCGCCGTCGCCAGCCTTCGAGTCCGCGCCCACCGCGCCGCGATGAGTCAGGTTCTCCAAAATCTGGAGCCCCTTCGCGACAATATCATGGCTCTTCTTGCCTTTAATATTGGCGACAAAGCCGATGCCACAGGCATCATGCTCGTTACGGCTGTCGTACAGCCCTTGGCGTTCGGGGTACCCCTTCGCAATTTTGTGGTCGCGATTACCCAACGATTTACTCTCCTTCATGTCTCCAGCATCACCCAACGCCGAAATCGCCACCGAAAAACAGTTTCGGGTAGCGGGCGGCGACCCTATCGATCTAGATGTCGATAGGCAATGCCTTTCAAAACGGTCCGAATTGACCCCCGGAGCAATGCAGCGTTGCGCTGCAGGTATGAAATGTCCCCGTACCTTTTTGCTACGGTTACTCGACGGGGGCTCCCCCTCAGAATCCGTACAAATTATTGAAATGCAACGTAATTAAATCGCAAAACCGTGGCAAGCATGAACTTTAGCGGCTTGGAATTGGGACTCTCGACACACGCAGAACTCATTATAAATCAATTATTTACAGGACATCGCGCATTGATGCGGCATTTCCGCGCGATGGCGTTCAGGCGGATTCCAATGCCTCGACAAGCAATAAAAATGCTGCATCTGCGAAGGCCCACATATTCGCCACGCGATCCTCGCTGCCTGTTTGGAGGACCCGTGTTTCGCAATGAGGACCAGAAATTGCCATCGCTGTATGACCGGCAGGATCACCGTAGCGGTTTCCTGAAGGCCCTGATGCGCCGGTTTCGGAAAGCCCCCAGACAGCCCCATGAGAGGCTTTAAGGCGCTCTGCCAGCAGTGCTGCATAGGGTTCCATCGCACCGCGCAAGCCGCGTTCATCCATATAATCTTGGCTAATGCCCACCAGGGCCTGGCGCGCCGCCGCCGTGTAAACCACCCCGCCGCCCAGGAAATAAGCCGATGCGCCGGGCACAGAAAGTAAGGACGCGGAAATCAATCCCCCGGTGGAGGATTCCGCAATCGCTATCGTTTCACCTCGCTCCTTCAACAAAGCGCCCGCTTTGGCACCTAGCTTTTGTAAATCCGTCATCGACTACACTCCTTCTTCCGGCTCGTCTGATACTGTGCGCACTTCGGTGTTCATAGCAACGTCGCTGCGGCGGCGTTGCGCATAGATCTTTCCAGTTTCCCAATACTCACTTTTAACGGCGCGGACCGCCATTTCTTCCAGATCCTCACCCCACTCACCAAGACTATAGCCGAACCAAGGCGATTCCGGACGCAGCGTTGGCAACCCCAGCTCGTCCCAAATTTCAGCAGCATTCTCCATGAACTCTTTCTTCGGCAGCGAGACCGGCGGAAAGGGTTCTTTAAGGGTGGCGTCAATTAGGACCGCAGCATCTTCCGGTTCGATCAAACTACGCGGCCCATGACCTTGATCTTTGTGCTCCAACACATGCACGTCATGTTGCGGACGGCAGCGATAGGCCATGGCCCAAAACAACGCGTCGGAATTTGTCGCATCGATATCCTCATCAACGGCAATCAGCCATTTGCCTTCCGCCTGTCGAAACGACGCCAATCCATAGAGCGCCCGCCAAATCTCGGTTCGGGGCGTTCCCTTCTCAAAGGCCAGCGCAATGACACGCGACAGCGATGTCAGGGGTTCGTGGGCTTTCACCTGTTTGATACCGGTAATGCCGAGGGAATCCCGCAGATAACTCATCTGCCGTGCTTCGTAGGCGAACCGACGAATAACACTGGATTCACTGGGCGCCACTTGACTGACCCAAGAGGTCAAAACAGCCTTCTTTTTCCGCGTCACCGCTGTGACGTCCATATAACCGTTATATTCAGTGATGTTGACGTGGCCGTGGGATTCGCCAAACGGTGCTTCGGGTTCCAACAGTTCGGTAGACACAAAGCCTTCGATCACCACTTCAGCTTCTGCCGGCACCATTAAGTCAACCGTCTTGGCTTTGACTACATTGAGCGGCTGGCCCACCAACGCGCCGGCGACTTCCAGTTCATCTATACCCTCGGGCACCTTCTGGACCGACGCATAAGACACGATAGGCGGGCACCCAATTACCACGGCGCACGGCATCGGCTCACCGCGTTCCTTCCAGGCCAGCCAGTTGATGTAGCCCCCGGTGCGCAGTTCGGTGGAGGTGTTCATGCCCAATCGATCAGGTGCTTTTATCTGCCCACGGTAGTTACCGACATTTTGAATGCCGGTTTCCGGATCACTGGTGATGAAGTGGGATGACGAAGTGTAAGGCCCGTTGTCAAAGCCCGGCGTCGATATAGGGATCGCCAGCGCGTCCAGCCCGTTGCCGTCCAACAACGCTTTCCCTCCGAACACGATCTCATGGCACGGGGCCTCATCGGAGGTGACGATATTTGGCGGCAACGGATTGGCAAAAGCGTCAGCCCATTTGCGGCCCATCTCATCCAAAGCACAATTCATCCCAACTTGATAGATTTCTGGGTTTCCCGCGAGGCCACAGACGAGAACGGGCATATCGTATTTACGGCCCTTGCTGTCGACCACATTGGTAAACAGCCATGCCTTGCGATCCGGTTCTGGAATGCCGCCGCGATATTGCCAACGCACCAACGGATGCATTTCCGTATCTTTGTTGATTTCCCGGTCAACTTCGATCAATAAGCCCGCATCGCGCAGCGCATTAATATGATCGGGCAAGTCTCGATAAGTTCGTTTTTCCATAATATTTAGCCCAGTTTCTCCGCGCGCCGCACGCTGGCGATCAAGGATGATCGCAGGAGAAATTCCTTCGCCCGCACCGGATCCGACGCAATTTCACTCAATTCCTTCAAGTTCTCGGCCCTCGTCTTTGGATCTTTCGCCTCCAGACGCTTCTTGTTCTGGATCGTCTGGGCTTGAACGAATTCATGATTGGTGGTCCGCCGCTGAACGTCATAACGCGCCATCTCCTCTAAACCGGCTTCGCCCTTCCAAACCCGCAACAATTTCTCAGTCAAATTCATGGCATCGTGAATGCCGCAATTAAGCCCAAGACCGCCGATGGGATTGTTCACATGGGCTGAATCGCCCGCGAGGAAAACACGCCCCTTGGCAAAGCTTTCCGCGACCCGCTGGTGGGTTACATAGATATTCGTATGTACAATGTCGTAATCGCCGTCCTTCGGAAAAAATTTCTGCATCCGTGCTTGAGCGGCGGCTTCGTTCGCAACGTCTTCATCGCTTTCGTCGACGCCGGTTGGGAACACCGCACGCCACAAGCCGGGCGGACCGTCGCCGGAGACTTTGAACAAATTGCTCCATTCATCCGGGTCCGCGAAATAGTTGCGATAGCTATAATTGCCCACCGACTGAAAATCGAATGGCGTGGTGAAAACCACGAAACGCTCGGGATAGGTAAAGCCTTCAAAGGCAATGTCGGCGGATTTGCGCACCGCGCTACGCCCGCCATCGGCGCCGATTAAATATGTCCCTTTGAAAGACAGTTCGCCGTCAGGCGTGGACACGGTGGCCGTCACGCCGCCATCATCTTGCGTAACGCCTGAGACCGAGTGCTCGAACAACACGTCCACATGATCGAAAGCGAGCAAGCGTTCATAGGCCAAACTGGCCAATTTGAATTGCTCGCATTGAATCACATAAGGAAAGTCCGTTTCATCCGCTAACAGTTCGTGATCGAAATTGGCCACCAAATCGCCCGTGGGCCGGTCCCAAAAACAAAACTCGCGGCAAATCAAGCCGAGCCGCGCCACATCATCAACCAAGTCCAATTCAGCGAGCATCTCAAGCGTCGCCGGATGGGTGGTGGCGGCGCGTGGGTCATCAAGCAGCCGGTTTTCCTTCTCGAAGACCGTCACCGGCACGCCGTCGCGGGCAAGCCTGTAGGCAGCGATTAGCCCAACCGGCCCTGCACCCGCAATCAGCACGCGTTTATTTTGCGTTGCGGTCATGCGGTCCAAAGATCACTGAATTGGGTTGCCACAACATCCTCATAGCCGACGCCCCCCGACAACAAATCCAACTCACCAGCAAACTTGTTCATACCGGCCACGAACTCTTCGGTAATCACCGGATCGTAAAAACCAAGATCACGTTCGACCACATTGGCTATCATCGCGGCTTCGTCCGCCGGGAACAGCGCCCCACCCACTTTGGTGGCGCGCGAAACATCCGCCTTCAACGCGTTTTGCGTCGCCATGATCGCGCGGATGGCCGCTTTTGCCGTTTCCGGTTCACGTTCAATGAGTGCATCCGTGGTCGCCAAAACCGGCTGAGTATAATTAAAAGCAGCAGGCGGCCCATCCCCACGGCGAACGTCCAGCACCATGGTCCCGATGCCCTTGCGAACAGCAATCTCAGCGCCCATACCATTGGCCCAAAATCCGTCGATCTTACCCGCTTCCAACGCTTCTGCCGCAGTGACACCAAAGGAGACGCCAGGACGGATCGCGCCCGGCACCGGGGCGATGTCCACCTTGTCCGCTTCGATATCAATGCCCGCTTCCTCAAGCAGCCGCCGCAAGCCCATCTCCACCCACGGGGCCGCACCGATACGCAGCCCTTTAACGGCCTCAATGTCGCCCTGTTTAGCGCCCAAGTCCGTGCGCAAAATTAAAAACCAGTACATACCCTGCGAGAGGCTGGCCAACAGCTTCACGCCCTTCCAATCGGGGAAGGCCGCCAGCGCGCTATGGGACGAACCGGCGACGAAATCCAGCTTGCCGTCGCGCAACCCCTCATAGGCGCGGTCGACCGGGAACACCAAATCGAGTTCCATATCGAGCCCTTCGGCTTTGAAGAAACCAAGCTCAACCGCCGCTGGGGCGGGAAAATAGGAATTTGAAATGAGATCAGGAACCGCTATACGCATTAGGCTTCGTCCGCGTCATAGTAATAGTGGAGCTCATAGAGGATGCAGCCCGCGTCCGATTTGAACGGCCCGTGATGGACGCCGGGCGGACGGCAGGCGTAGGTGGGTGCCATGAACTTTTCACCGCCTTCACCTTTGTCATCATTGCCGACAATCAAATCACCGGACACCAGGTAGACTTCCTCCCAATGATCATGAACGAAGGGAACTTTGGAATAAGCGCCCGGCTGAAAGCGCAAGAGCCGCGTGCGGCTGCCGCTCTTTCCGTCTTCGTCGATATCGGCTGCGAGAATTTTCTGCTCGATACCATCTGGGTATCCTTCCGGGCATTCCCAGCCCCCGTCCATATCGAGCCTCTCGAACTCCAAATGCGGCTTGCCTTTTCCCATCGCCTCAACTCCCTTTTGGTTCGTCTTCTTTGTTCAAAAACTCAATGTCGTAGGCCAGCTTTAAAGCCCGGTCCCGCACAGGATCGATCAACGCGGCCTCAAACCGCGTGCCCGGACGAATGCCGCCGATGACCGCAAGCGTCCCGCAATACATCAACGTGCCCGGCACTAAACCATCAGCACTGCCCGTATAAAGCTCCATCAGCCTTTCCGGCGGCAGCATGTTGGCGACCGAGCCCTCTTGGTACGGCACCGCCTCCCCGTCGATGGTCGCCGTCGAGCGCAACTGCAATTCATCCCAATGATCGGCCACATCCGCGTAGCGCCAGAGCAGCGAGCCCACCGGCTTCGCACACATCTGCTTGGAGACCGCCACATCATAAGCCTCTACCGCCCGGTCCGTATGGTCCGAGCCGACGCCGACCCACAGCCCGTCCTCAAGGGACAGCAAAAAGAACTCCACCTCGCCGCTCGACTCTCCGCCGATCACTTGAATGCGCTTTTCGGTGGTGAGCTGTTGCGTGGACGCCCGGTAAAAACACGGCGCGGCGCTGGGCCGCTGGATGCCAATTTCTTCCAGCTCGGCCATGTGCTTTTCCATGGCCTCCCGATCACGCCCGGTCCACCCCGCAATAACGAGGTTGTCGATCTTCACTGTGCGTGGCTCGCCCCCGCACTCAAACCTTAGTTTTGCTGGAACGCTCATCCCACCCTACTCTGATTAGTCTTTGTTTTTCATTCGTCGCTTTGTGTTGCGGCATATTGCCGTTAAAATTTCGCCAGAGAAACAGCCAATTGAAAGTCCAGGCCCATGAAAATCAAATCCGTCACCGCCATAGGCGTCAAGACACCGCTCGCCAATCCGATCAAAATGGCAAAAGAATCCATTACCCATGCGGAAAGTCTGGTCGTACGCGTCGAGGATACGGGCGGCAATATCGGCTGGGGCGAAGCCACAAACGCGCCGATGATGAACGGCGAAATGACCGAAGGTATGATGGCCGTCGTCAAATACATCACACCGAAATTGGAAGGGCTCGAACTCGAAACGCCGCAGGATTTTTATGCCGCCGCCCGCCGGATGATCTACGGCAATGACGGTGCCATCTCCGCCATCGACATCGCCGTCTACGATGCATTCGGCAAAGCGACGGGAAAGCCCGTCTATGAATTGCTGGGCGGCAAGAAACGCGACCGGGTGCGATCACTTTGGCAATTGGCGGCGAACGATCTGGAAAAAGACGTAGCGACCGCGAAAGAAAAAATGGCCGAAGGGTTTCGCTCCTTCAAAGTCAAATCCGGGATTAGCCCGGCAGCCATGGACCTCGCACGGGTGGCCGCTGTCCGCGACGCCATCGGCAAAGGCCCCTGCATTTCAGCCGATGCTAATATGGCCTTCAGCTTCGAAGAAGCGATCCAATTTGCCGAAGGGGCCGAGGCGGCGGGCCTCGACTTTTTGGAACAGCCCATTGATTCCAATAATCTGAACGGCATGGCCGACCTCACCGCCGTTGCCAACCCGGTCGGTATTTGCGCCGATGAAGGTATCCACAACCTCTCAGACGTGGAGGCCCATCACATGGCAAAAGCAGCCACCGGCTGCGGCTTCAAATCCATCAAGCTCGGCGGCCTGACACGTATGTATGAAGGCGCGGCACTCGCCAATGATTACGGCATGCATGTAAACATCGCCGGCAAAATGGCCGAAACCGCCATCGCCAGTGCCGCCCTGGTCCATATGGCCATGGCCGTCCCCCAAGTGGATTGGGACATGAGCGCCACCTGCCCGTATCTAGCAAAAGACGTCGCCAAAAACCCACCGACCATCGTGGACGGGCATCTCTCGGCGGATGATGCACCGGGATTGGGGCTGGAAATTGATGAGGACGAGATCGCGCGGGTTACGGTATTGCGGTAGATGGCATTACTATCTCTCTTCTACCTTATTCCGGTCTTTGGGATTCTCATACTTTCAGCCGGCCTGTTGATTGCAAGGTCATACAAGAAACACGACACGACCAAAAGTCATTGGAAGATAAAGACCTTAATAATACTATTCATCCCTACAGTATTATTTCATGACTTTGCGATAAATTATTTAATATTCAATTATAACTGCTCTAACCTGGAATCAAGAGCACAAACAGTATTGAAAAATGTTGATAGTTTTATTTATAATAATAAGAAACATGACAGAAACTGCTTGTATTTTTGCAGTAGAGCGCTCACACATCACCGTCCTGCTAAGCAAGGATACAGCTTTATCGATACGCCGATATATGACGCTAGCGATTCTTTCCAAATACGTTCAAGCATAAACGGCCAATACAAATTTTACAGATATTCGGTTGAACCAAACAATAATTCGGTTGAGACAAACAATCCGACGATTTGTATGTCTCCGCCCGGACAATACCGGGTACCAAAACTGCGACCAGATGAATGTTTCACACGTAAAGTAGTTTGGAGTGAGAGAAACAAACCTATTGTAACAATATCTGAAATAAATGGATACAATACTACAGAACGCACGTATGTTCATAGTAGTGGATATACTATTATAAAAAATAAAAAAGTTTTATTTGATAATAGAAACTACAGATTTCACGGAAATTGGTTTTATGCAATATTTTTTCTTGGCGATTTTTCCACAAAACCTATCAGTACTTGCCGAAGCAACGACAAATATATGAGTTTACCTGTAGAGAAAGCTTTGATCCCGCCGGGCCTTTCCAGCTAAAAAAGGCATAGCATCGGTGGACATAAACTCAAGAATCCATGCGAACCTTGCTGCTATAACGCGACCTACTCCGGCAAAATCGTTAAATCCTCTACCGGTAGCTCGACAGGCTCCCCGCGTTCCGCGCTTAGGTCCATTGCCATGGTCAGCAGCAAATTGCGGTGCCCGTCTTGGGCTGTCGCGTGGGGCGTGCTGAGGCCGGTATAGATGCGACTGAGCCAGCTATTGGTTTCTTCGCGCATGGGGCCCCAGAGTTGGCCTTCTGAGATGTCGCCGGGCGGGTAGCTGGTGAGGAAATCCACATGGCGGTCGAAGCCCGGGTCGAAGCCTTCCGGGTTGTAACCAGCCCATTGGGGCTTCTCGGAGGCGATCACCACATCGCGATGGGTGTCTTCGATATCGATTGCCCCTTGCGAGCCAACGATACCGATTTGCACCCCATAGACCGCACCCGGCCAAGCCACCGGCAAAGCCCAAGAGATGTTCATGGACCAAATGGCGCCGTCATCCATGGTGAAGACGCCGAAAGTAGAATCTTTGGTGCCCCACTCTTCGAGAATCTTATCGGTGGACTGGGCATAGACGCTGACCGGTTTTTTGCCCCCCATCAGCCACATGGACATATCGAGCGCATGCGTGCCCGATACCACCATGGGGGTGAGCGTGCGGCGCTGATTGGTGCGGCGCACCGTGGCGATGGGTACCATGCGGTTCATGAAGGCGCGTGCGACGACGGAACTCACATCGCCGATTTGGCCGGTGCGGAGCTTCTCTTTGACCGCGAGGAAGCGCCGTCGGAAGCGATAGGTGTAGCCGATGACCGCATCGCAGCCGCATGCCTCGATTGCCTTCAGCACTTTCTCTGATTCAAGCGCGTTGGTGGCCAGCGGCTTTTCGATGAACAAATCTAGGCTGCGTTCACAGGCAGCCAGGATCGGCTCCATATGGTTATTCTCATCGGTTGCGATGATGGCCGCGGTCACTTCCGGACGCGCCAGCAATTCAGCCGCATTGGTGGTGAAGAAATCCGCGTCCACGTCTTTCTCAAGCTTGCGGCCCAAATCTTCTTTAATGTCACACAGGCCGATCCAGCCGACGCCCGGATAATTCTTCGCGAATTCCGAGCGAATACGCCCAATGGTGCCGCAGCCGATGACCGCGAGGCCAATTTCCTTACCGTTGTTTCGGCTCATTTAATCACTCCCACAGTCGAGCTTTGATCCGGCAGGTCGAAACCGATGCCGACCAACGAATTAAACAAATCATAGAGTTTCTGCACATCAGCCTCAGGCAGCGGCCCGCTGATGATCGAATTGATGTTGGTTGCCAGATGATCCGCATTGCCGGTGCCGAACAGCACCACATTGACGCCGGGCTCGTGACGCACAAACCGGTAAGCGGCATCCGTGGTAGTGGTCGCGCCACCGTCATGGATCAAAAAGTCGAGCGGGTTTTCCTTTTCCGCGAACTCGGCGGGAATTTTGCCTTCCGCCACCAGCTCCTTCGCCGTGTTGCGCAAATAATCCGGCTGGCTGAAAATATTGCGCACCACGAACATCAGCAGCGTGCCAACATCGTGTTTTTGGATCAGCGGAAACAAACGTTCGCGCGCGGTCTGGTTCATCATGTTGTAGCCCAGCATGAGCACATCCCAGACGCCTTCGGCCGCCGCGCGCTCCAGCATTTTGTGGGTCGGGTCGTTGGGCGAGGTTTCGGTGATGCCCAGATGTTTGATTTTGCCGGCCTGCTGCGCCTTTTGCAGGTGCGGCACGATCTCCGCCATCACCTCGTCATAGCGGCTGAAATGCACGCCATGCATTTGATAGACATCCACATAATCCATCTGCAGCTTTTGCAGGGAGCCTTCCAGACATTCGATTATGTCCGCCCCGGAACGCGGCGCATCGGCCTTACCGATATTGGCCTTGGTGGTCACGACAACGCTGTCCCGGTCGAGGCCTTTGAGTGCCTTCCCGAGAATGGTTTCGGTTTTATAGGCCTCAGCGGTATCGAAAAGGGTCACGCCCAAATCGAGCGCCTTTTTTACGATGCCGATAGATTCTTCTTCCGTGCGACCGGTCCGCATGCCCAGACGGCTATTGCCGCCACAGCCGAGCCCCGCGACGCTGACTTTCAGCCCCGTGTTACCGAGCGTGGTGTATTCCATAAATGAAGTCCCTTGAAAAAATTAGGATGATAGGCGCGGTATTCCGTGCCGAATTAATCGTGATCTTCTAAATCGTATTTAACCGCCAACCGCTCACCCATCCAGATGGCGCGCACCGTATGGTCGGCTGCGGACTCTCCGGTGCGCGGATGGACCAACACATTGAGGCCATCCCGGTTAAGCGCCAGCCACGGCACGATCTCCCGATAGAGCGGGATTTCGAACGCCACCTGATACATCGGGTCCAAATGCGGGCCAATGGCCTCGTCATGCCAGTTGCCGACGACCGCATCGGGAAATTGTTCGATTAGAGCGTCGCGGAGAATTTCGGCTTTATCCCGGGTTGATGCCTCGTAATAGACATGGGCGTGGTAATCCGTGATCTTGCCGATATCTTCCATGACACCACTCCTTAAAGGCCAAACTTCTTATCGTGGCGTCCGGAAAAGCGATCCAGATGAACGTCCAGCTTATCGCCCATCCACATAGCGTAGGTGGAATGATCCGACGGCGCGTCGCCGGTCATGGGATGCACCAAGACGCTCAACCCATCGCGGTTCAAGGAGAGCCAAGGCACGATTTCCGCATAGGCATCCCAGCGAAACTCGACCAGGAAATTAGGGCCCGGATGAGGACCACTGCCCGCATCGCGCCAATCACCCACTTCTGCATTGGCAAGGTTATCTTCCGCCAACGCCATGAGCGCTTTTGCCTTCTCGCGTGTCTCGCATTCGCCTTCGTCAAAATAGACATGGGCGTGCCAGCCCTTAATTTTTTCGATGCTTTCCATGGGACTCTCCCTTCCTATTTTTCGTCGATGATCGGGTTTTCCAAAATGCCCAACCCTTCAATTTCCACTTCCACCGTGTCGCCATCCTTCATCCAAACCGGAGGCTTGCGCGCGTGACCAACGCCGGACGGCGTGCCGGAAACGAGTATGTCACCCGGCTCCAACGTCATGCACTGGGTCAACAACATCAGCGCTTCGGAAACGTCGAACATCATATTCGATGTATTGTCGTCCTGCATCACGTTGCCGTTCAGGCGCGATTGAATGCTTAACCCAGCACCGCCCGCAGGCAGTTCGTCGGCGGTGACAAAGTCGGGCCCAAAGGCGCCGGTGTCGTCAAAGTTTTTGCCGATGCAATATTGCTGCGTCTTGCGCTGCCACTCACGCACTGAGCCTTCATTGAACATGGAATAGCCGGCTACGAGATCGAGTGTTTTATCGCGTGGCGTGTGGCGCTCGCTGCGCTTGCCGATGACCGCGACAAGCTCCGCCTCATAATCCAGTGTCTCGGAAACCTTCGGCCGCACAATCGGCTTTTTATGGCCGGTCAGGCTTGTGGCGCCGCGCATAAAGAAGGATGGGAAGGTCGGTCGGTCGTGACCACCTTCGGCTGCATGCGCCGCATAATTCAAGCCGATGCAAATGATTTTGGGTGGGCGCGGAATAACCGGACAGAAAGAAAGGCTGTCGAAAGCCAATCGGTCACTAGCCCCTTCGGCGGCCTTTTGGGCAGCCTCAAAAGCACCATCTCCAGCCTCAATAAGACCGATCACACTATCGGGCAAACTTGCGTCGGCCTTCGATAAATCCACCACCTCGTCACCGAGGCGAACCCCTACCGTGGGCTTGCCGCCCGACTCAAATGTCACAAAACGCATTGTTTCCCCTCTTATTCCTTTGTTGTGCGGCGCCTTATCAGCCAGCCATAAGAATGATTTAGGCCACACCGCGCTTTTTTATACCGATTTTTGGATCATATCGGAGAATATGCGCCGAAGGCCATCATGCTTTATCCGGTTGGGAGATTTTTTTTGCGGCACGTTTTGGGACTGTTAATGATGATCGTTTGGCTCGCCACGCCTGTGCAGGCAGCGGAGCTGGATGACATCGCCCATGCCATGGGGACGGACAAAGTCAAAACCATCGAATTCACCTCGGGCGGCACCTACTATCACCCCGGCGGCAGCGCCCTGGCCCACGAAGAATGGCCGCCCTTCAAAATCGTCAATTTGCGCCAACGGATTAATTTCGAAACCAAGGCGCTCGGCGTTGAAATGCCACTGGAACAAAAACTAAATTCCCCCCGGGGCGCCGGCTTCCAACCCATCAAAGGGCTGCTGGTGCGGGGCTGGTATCTGCACGGCGATACCGCATGGCGCATGTTTAAGGATCGTATCCGCCCCTCGCGTAGCAGCGCGCGGTCCCAGCACTGGCTTTGGACGTCACCACACGGCCTCATCAAGGCCGCCCAAGAAGCTGGCAGTAAGGTCAATCTGGTCACCGTCGGCGGCAAGAAATGGCATACGGTCGCAATCGGTAAATCCGGCCTCTTTCGTGCCATCGGCTGGTTCGACGTGGAAGAGCATCTGCTCCGCAAAGTGGAGGCCCAATTCTCCCACGAGGTGTTGAACGATATGTCGGTGGTCACGCTCTACACCGGCTACAAAACCTTCGACGGCATTAAACACCCCGCCCGTATCATCATGAACTATCAAGGCCATCCGGCCTTCGATCTGGAACTCAATACGGTCACGCCAAATGCGCCGGTGGATATTGAAGTGCCCGACGGGCTGGAACCCTACGCGCTAAGAACCACAGCGGAAAAGGTTGCCGACGGCATTTGGTATATTCGCGGCGGCTCCCATCACTCTGTCGCCATCGAGATGGAAAAAGACATCATCGTCTTCGAAGCGCCCATCAGCGTCGCGCGCGGCAATGCGGTGTTGAAGGCTGTGCGGGAGGCGATCCCCAAAAAGAGAATTCGCTTCGTCATCAACTCGCACCATCACTACGACCATTCGGGCGGGCTTCGGGCCTTCGCGTATCAGGAAATTCCCATCCTGACCCATGAGACCAACCAGGCCCTCTATGAGGAAGCCTACGCGACCGCGCGCTCCATCAACCCGGACATGCTGTCGAATACCGGCATCAAAGCGCGGTTCCTGACCATGGGCGAGGAATACAAAATTCTCGACGCGGAGCGCATCATCGAGCTCTACACGCTCACCGGCAGTCCGCATGCGGAATCCAACATCGTCGCCTATTTGCCGAAGGAAAAAATGCTGATCGTCGCCGACGCTTTTTCAAGCCGCAAACCCCTGACCGGCCCGCTGCCAAAGGAAGACGTCAACCCCACCCAGGCACATCTTTGGAAGTTCATTCAGGACCGGGATTTGGACGTGGAAACCATCCTGCCAATGCACGGCAATCAGGTGGATGTGGAGCAACTCGAATGGGCAGCAGGCATTGGCGCGGAGGTAACGGAGCCTGAGGACGCCCCAGAAGCGGTTGAAGCCGCGGAGCCGGAGGAAGCGGCAGATAAGAAGGAACCGGAAGCGGCAGAAAAACCGACGGAAGAAAAGTCTCCGGAAAAAGTAGAGGCGGAACAAGCGAAGCCGGAAGGCGATGCGCCTGAACAAACGGATACAGAACAAGCTAAACCGGATGAGGATGCGCCGGAGAAAGCTAGGCCGGAAAGCGATGCGACAGAACAAACGGAAACCGAACAAGCCGAACCCGACGGCGATGCGTCCAATGAAGCCAAGCCGCAAGGGGACGGAGTCATGGAGACGAAACCCATCGGTGATGCGCTGAACCCGGCAGAAGTGCTAAACTCCACGCCAAACGACGACGAAAAGCCCGACGTTAAGCTCGACGATAAAAACGTCGATAAAAGCGACGAGCCGACAGAAACAGAATCAAACTAGGCCCAACTGGGCCCAATTCAGGGGGATTTCATGCCGCACGCGGTTACCGACGACGGTGTTAAACTTTATTACGAAGAGGCGGGCGAAGGCACGCCGATCATCTTTATCCATGAATTTGCCGACGATTTGCGCACTTGGGACCCACAGGTCCAGTATTTCGCGCGCACCCATCGCTGCATCATGTTTAATGCGCGCGGCTATGCACCGTCCGACATACCCGAGGATTGGGAAATGTACAGCCAGATGCGCGCGGTGGACGACGTGCGCGACGTGCTCAAACATTTGGATATCGAGATGGCCCATATTCTAGGCCTCTCCATGGGCGGCTTCGCCTCGTTGCATTTCGGCCTCAACTATCCCGACATGGCGTGTTCCATCACGGTCGCCGGCTGCGGCTACGGCTCAGGTCTGGACAAGCAAACCTGGAAGGATGAGACCGCCGATGTGGCCAAGGGCTTCCTTGAAGGCGGCATGGCTGAAGTCGGCGCTGCCTATGTCTCCGGCCCCACGCGCGTCCAGTTCGAAAACAAAGACCCACGCGGCTATGAAGCCTTCGTCAAACGCTTCCACGAACATTCCGCCCTCGGCGCCGCCAACACGTTCTTAGGCGTGCAGGGACGGCGACCCTCGGTCTACGAATTGGAAGACGGCCTGAAGGAAATGTCGGTGCCCTGCCACATCATGACCGGCGACGAGGACGAGCCCTGCCTGGAGCCGGATTTGTGGCTGAAGCGGACGATCCCATCGTCATGGTTGTCTGTACTACCCCAGTCCGGTCACGCCATCAATTTGGAAGAGCCGATGCTGTTCAATCAGCTAACGGCGGAATTCTTCCGGTCCGTCGAGTCCGGCCAGTTCCGCAACCGTGATCCGCGCAGCGTCGGCCGCTCTATCGCGGGCGTTAGATAAGCAGTGCGGTAGAGCAAATCCCGAGCGAACAGAATCGTTCGCGACGACGCATTTGCGGTTACAACAGCAAATCCCGAGCGAACGGTATCGTTCGCGACGACGCATTTGCGGTAACAACAAAAGAGAGGAAAGCCCTATGCCGACCTACACCGAACAAGTTGTCGATTTCACCCTCAACACCAAATATGAGGACATCCCGACAGAGGCCCTCGATGAGG
>Ga0055584_100000219_pt1 | contig 53705 bp, 43 predicted proteins | sample OSDHelmetaG_FD_58716 | JGI IMG/M metagenome (GOLD analysis project Ga0055584, IMG submission 58716) | Pelagic marine sediment microbial communities from the LTER site Helgoland, North Sea, for post-phytoplankton bloom and carbon turnover... | ecosystem: Environmental > Aquatic > Marine >... | reverse complement strand
TAGCTGAAAAAGTTGAAAACCCTTATTTGGGTGAAAAGCGTTAAAAAAAATGGAATTGTCTGCTTCGAAAGGATTGAATCCATGAGGGAATGTCAAACCAGTCGTTTGCCATATGCGAGTAGCCGATTGACTAAAACCAAGTAGGCTTAGGCCAGTGATAAGAAATGTTAATACACCTCTTTTCATTAGGATAAGTGTGAAAAATTACCTGCTAATTCCCCACCAATCGAATCCTGCTCAGCACCTGTGTAGCTTTTTAAAATATTTGTTTTGTTTTGAACTCTCAACACAGCTAGTAAGCCAAAAATTAGAGCTTCTTTATAATCAACAACCTGAGCATCGGGCACTATGATTTCAGCATCCGTATGCGTTTTTAAGTGGTCGATTAATGCTGTGTTAAAGGCGCCTCCACCAGTTACGTAAACTCTTGTCGTAGTAGGGTCGGCAGCCAAATTTTCTATGTTTTGTCCTATCTGCTGACCAATATGATCAACCAAGGTTTTCATTCTATCTTCTTTTGAAGCGTCACTTTGACGAACGCGGTACCAAAAGTGTTCATTGATCCATTCTCGACCTAAGGATTTAGGGTAAGACTGGGCATAATAATCGATGCTGTTTAAGTCTGATAACAAATCGTAATCGATGCTACCCTGGTTGGCGATTTCTCCGTTTTCATCATATTCCTTTCCAAACTCGCGAGCGATTCTGTTTAACAAGATATTGCACGGACAAATGTCATAAGCCACCGGTGATCCCTCCACCTGAGTAGAGATATTGGCAAAACCACCTAAGTTAACACACATGTCAAATTCGGAAAAGAGCAATTGATCTCCAATTCCAGAGATAGGCGCACCTTCTCCGTATTTTACAACGTCCATCGCTCTAAAATTACCTACAGTAGGAATGTCCGTAACTGCAGCAATTGCACTTGGAGAGCCAATTTGGTAGGTAACGTTGCTTTCAGGTTGGTGAAATATGGTGTGACCATGAGAACCAATGAGGTCAACTTCTAAATGGTTATCAGAAATAAATTCGTTAATGAGTTCACCAATGTATTCTCCATAATATCGATCCGTTTTATAAACATTTAATGCGTTTTGGTTTCGGAGTTTCGAAAGGCGTAACCTCCATAGATCATTGTATTCATACGTTTTCGCAACGTTTATTGTATAATCCCATTTACCATTCTCTTGTTCTGTTACATCACAATGGGCCAAATCTACGCCGTCCATAGACGTGCCTGACATGACGCCAATCACCTTATATGTTCTCATTTATTCTCTAATTGTGTTTTACCTTAATCCTGTAACCACCACTTTACTTCCTTCTCAAAAACAGATAGGCAAATTTATTAAGTAATGTCATTTAAACATCATTTGCTCATCGGAAAATGAGTAGAATAAGTCTATATGACAAAGCAATCTAAGTAAAGTATTGACAATATCGAAACATTGTGAATTACATGGCACGGATAAAATATTATACCAACTTTGTAAGCCATTAAAAAAATTCGATTGTCAACGCCTTTAAACATATTACACATTAGCTCACCGTTGAGTTGGCGTGGGGGAGAGCAACAGCTTTTTTACCTTCACAAAGGCCTACTCCTTAAAGGACATGTGTCAAAAGTATTTTGTCCGAATGAAGGGATTTTGGCCTCACGTTTGGAAATTGATGAGCGTGTTTTATACAACAAACGCTCTGGTTTTGATGTTTTGGCAGGATCCAAATTGGCGAAATACTGTCGCAAACACAAAGTAGATATCATTCATGCCCATGATGCCCATAGCCACACAACATCTGTTATTGCGGCAAGTGTTTTTGGTAATAAAACGCCCATTGTTCTGAGTCGGCGAGTGGATTTTCCAATAGGTGGTTCATGGTTTTCGAGGTACAAATACAACCACAAACGCATTAAACTGATTGCCTGTGTTTCGGATGTGATTTGTGACATGGTGCAACCAAGGATTACATCAAGTGATATTAATGTCCAAACCATTCATTCTGGAGTCGACTTGAGTAGATTCGACAATGTACAACCATATGATTTACGACAGGAATTGGGCTTAACCCAGGAAACAAAACTAATCGCCAATTTTTCGGCATTGGCGGATCATAAGGATTATTTTACCTTCATCGATACAGCCGAATTGGTGTGCAAAAGCCGAGAAGATGTGCGGTTTCTGATTTTTGGCAAGGGCGGTCTAGAAACGGAATTGAAGGAATATGTACGTGCTAAAAATTTGGCAGAAAAGGTGTTGTTTACAGGGTTTAGAAAAAACCTTCCAGAACTTTATCCCAATATAGATGTGTTGTTGTTTACGTCTAAAACAGAAGGGCTTGGAACCACTATTCTCGACGCATTTGCCTCAAGCGTTCCAGTAGTTGCAACAAAAGCAGGTGGAATCCCAGAAATGGTGGTTCACGAAACAACAGGATTGTTGGCGGAAATTGGCGACGCAGAAACGCTTGGGAACCTCGTAAATCGTGTACTGGATGATGAAAACTTAGGTAAGGCGTTAATCGAAAATGCAAAAAGAAAATGTCACGACTTTAGCAAAGACCGAATGGTGGAGTTAACTGAAATGGCGTATAAGAAAGTGCTGAATAATTAGTTTCTTTGAAGCCGATTGAATCAAAACATATGGCGGAAAAAATTATCATTTTAGGTTCAGAAGGTCAGGTTGGAACGGACCTCGCAGCTACGTTGAGGTCAGTGTATGGCAAAAACAATGTAGTGTGTTCTGATATAAAACCAGGCGACGAAGCTAAATACGACTTAGGTCCATACGAGGAATTAAACGTACTGGAACGTGAGTCGATTAAAGATGTTTTTAGCAAGCACAAACCAACTATGGTATATCATTTGGCTGCTATGCTGAGTGCAACTGCTGAGAAGTACCCAAGGAAAGGGTGGGACTTAAACATGGAAGGTATGTTTTCCATTTTTGATGCCTGTATGGATCACGGTGTAAAACGCGTTTTTTGGCCAAGTTCGATCGCGGTTTTTGGACCAAACACGCCAAGGATAGATACGCCTCAATATGGTGTAATGGATCCGAATACGATATACGGAATCTCTAAATTAGCTGGTGAACGTTTTTGCGAATACTATCATCAAAAATATGGCTTGGATGTGCGAAGCATTCGTTATCCAGGATTGATTGGCTGGAAAGCGAAACCAGGAGGAGGAACAACAGATTATGCAGTAGACATTTTCCATCAAGCGTTGATTCAAAACCAATATACCTGCTTCTTAAAAGAAGATACTGGTTTGCCCATGATGTACATGGATGATGCAATTATAGCCACCATTGATGTGACTGAGGCAGATGCTGATCTAATCAAAATAAGAAGTTCTTACAACCTATCGGGAATGAGCTTTGATCCAAAAACTTTGTCGGATGAAATTGCCCGCCAACGACCTGGATTTACTATCGATTACGAGATTGATGCAAGACAAAAAATTGCAGAGAGTTGGCCACAAAGCATTGATGATTCTGCCGCTAGACAAGACTGGGGTTGGAAACCCGATTATACGCTTGAAACCATGGTAACTGAAATGCTCAAACAGTTGTCGAATATGGGTGTCGGGGCGAATTAAAGTCTGTTGGTGATGCCAACGCCTAGTTGCAACCTAGGTAATTCAGGATATGACTCTTGCTTCACAAAATCAGTCATTCTGTACGTGCCAAATACCGAATAACGCCATATGGTGATTGACGCCTGTAGTCTCACATCTGCATAATTGTGTAAGCCCCTTTCCTGTACCTTGATGTTATTCGCTTTTGAAGTTTGCCTAAACTTTAATGGTAGGTAATATGATGCACCTGCATCTATGTATACATTTCTTTTTAATCGACTCGGGTTTTCGTAACCAAAAGGAGCAAATCTAAAAGCCGGTATTGCTGATAAAGACCAATAATTGTAACGTTGTTTTTGACTAGGCGGAGGGTACTTAAATCGAGCAAGTTCATAATTGAGGCCGAATCCGTAATGGACACCGAATCGTTGCGACAACATAATACCTTGCAGAAAACCAGTGGACGTAGTGTATGTCTCTAAAGGCACACTAGAGCTTCCCCAATCTGGCATGTTAGAACTACTTCTAACATATCCTTGAATATAATCCTCTGATATAAACGGGGCGCCTTTGGATCTGTTGTATTGACGTTTTATGGTGATGTCCACCTCATTAAGTCGATTGGCAGTTACCCAATAATAGGACTCTAATACTTTAATCGTATCTCGAAATATGGTGAGTTGAACATCACCTTCAGGTATCGGACTTAACGTATCACTCCAGTTAAAATCTTTCGAACAATGAAATGTGTGTTCAATACTCCAGACCGAATCAAGTTCGTTGGTGTACCGCATTGTAAAGCTATCCAAGTAGCTAACGTTTGGGAAGCCACGTAAGTCATAGTTTACGACGAGTGATGTTGTTTGGGAAAAGGTAGTGAAGGCCGACAAGAGGAATACGGTAACAAGTGCAACACGAATTGTGTAGGAACTAATATTTAAGCAGCTTCTTAATGACATTTCCTTTTTCAGTTTTGATGGTCAAGTAGTAAACGCCAGGAATGAGTTCAGAAGTATTGAGTGTCCATTCTGATTGAGTCTGTACTTCAACCTCGAGGTTTTGTATTCTTCCTGAAACATCATTGACCAGAATCTCTTGAATAGTATATGGACACTCAATCTGACAACTATATTGGACCGGGTTCGGATAAATTTTTATTGAATGTGTTAATAAATCATCATGGGTTTCTGACAATGTGATATGTAACGTGTCAGTACCGCGAATGAATTTTTGAAGCTCGTAAAAGTGATTTGTTTCGAATATGTAACTTCCCTCTGCATAAAGGCCAATACCTTCGCGATAAATGGAATAACACTCATGACTTAAAGACTTAAATTCATCTAACTCAAAGTCGTAATAACCCAAACTGTCTGGAAAATAGATCTCAGAAAAATACCGAGTTCCGAACAGTTTGTATTTCCTGTTCGAGGGATCAATAGTGTTATAAATACGAATATACTCCCGGCCCGTCGACCTGTAAGATCCACAAATTGGTAGGGTTGTATCTGGGATATAGAAACAGCGATTAAGAGCATGGTTGGCACTATCGATGAAAAATAGTGTGTCTATGCTGTTGGTGTTACTGAGACGGATAAATTGCAAAGTGTCTCCATTTGAAATTTTATCGGTGATTTTATAGTCTTCATACCTATACGTATAATAGGATCTTCCAACATCGTCCTGTTGATAGGTTTCTCGATAAAAAAATTGATCCCCTACTTCAAAATCATAAATCTCTTTAAGCGTTGGTGAACACTGTGCTTGAGCGGCGTTGTTGGAGAGTCCAATAAATGAAATAAGTAAAATTAAGATACGATTGAATGGTTTCATGGTGTACCAAAGTTACATTATTTATGAATTTCAATTTTGCAAAAAGACGAAAGGTTGGCCGGCATTTGAAGATTTTGGGTAACAAATACCATTGAAAATTCGTGGGTCGGACGGCGCTAAGCAACAAGCGAGTGAAACAGCTCTTGATGCGGGGAAGGATTGAAATGTGTATTTGTCCAAAATGTTCAGAAGCCTTGACTTTTCTTTGCTTACTTACTTTGTGTCAAGACAAAGAAAGTAAGTGGGGTTTGGGGCGAAGCCCCATAAGTGTTGTAAGAAATTACTATTATCTAATGACTCACGACTGGTTGACTCAGGACACAGGACCAGAATCAATTGATGGAAGAAGGGTTTGGTGAATAACCCTTAATTTTTATTTGCTAATTGACCACAAGCTGCATCGATGTCTTTACCACGACTGCGTCGTACATTGACAATCAACCGACGTTTTTCAAGGTGTTTCGCAAAGGCGTCAATGCGATTTCCAGAAGCTCCTAAGAATTCTGCATTGTCGATAGGGTTATACTCAATCAAATTGATTTTACAGGTAATTTGTCGTGCAAATCGAGCGAGCTCTTCTGCGTCTTCTATATGGTCGTTGACTTCATTAATGACGCAATACTCCAGCGTGATTCTTGATCCAGTTTTATCGTAGAAGTAATTCAGCGCCTCAACCAAGTCCTCCAAACTATTGCTATCGTTTATCGGCATAATCTTCGACCGCTTTTCGTTGGTCGCTGCATGTAACGACAATGCCAGATTAAACCGAACGTCGTCATCAGCCATTTTCTGAATCATTTTAGTGATGCCAGCCGTACTCAATGTGATTCGGGTTGGTGACATACCCATTTGGTTTGGGTCGGTGATGTGGGTGATGCCCTCCATCACTTCTTTGTAGTTCAACAAAGGTTCGCCCATGCCCATAAATACTATGTTGGAAAGCGGGATGTCATAATTCTTGCGGGCTAGATCATCGATAATCGCGACTTGATCAAAGACTTCATAGTGTTTCAAGTTTCTCTCACGTTTGAGATAACCAGTGGCACAAAACGTACAGCTTAAACTGCATCCCACCTGACTAGAAACACAGGCGGTCATCCGTTTTGCCGTTGGAATCAGCACGCCTTCTACCAAGTTGCCATCGTGAAGCCTAAAACCAATTTTTATTGTACCGTCGTTGCTTTTTTGAACTAAATCAGCTTTAATCGTATTGAAGGTAAATGCTTCTTTGAGCTGTTGTCGCAAAGCGTGCGACAAGTTGGTCATTTCGTCAAATGAACGAGCTCGTTTTTTCCAAAGCCATTCAAATACCTGTTTGGCACGGAATGCTTTTTCACCCCACGAAACCATTGTTTCTGTGAGTTGCTCAGCAGATAAGTCCCGGATATCGGGTTTTTTTATGGTAGTTGAGTCTGCCACTTTATTCTGAGAAATCCCAGTTTACGGTCTCACCATTATGTGTGATTTGCAATTCTTGGCCATTAGAAGGCTCACATCTTCCCACCACTTGAGCGTCTACATTAAAGCTCTTAGCAATTGAAATGATATTCGCAGCATTGGCTTCCGAAGTATAAATTTCCATACGATGGCCCATATTAAATACTTCCATCATTTCACGCATGTCACTGCCTGATTCTTGTTGAATGTATTTGAACAAGGGAGGAATGTCCATCAAATTATCTTTTACCACCTTGGTATCTTTAATAAACCTCAATACCTTGGTTTGTGCTCCACCAGAACAATGAATGATTCCATTAATTTCGGAGCGCATCTCTTCCAATACTTTATGAATGACTGGAGCGTATGTTCTTGTGGGTGATAACACAGCCTTGCCCATGTCTACAGGCATGTCGTCAACGGTATCAGTTAATCCATAACTACCCGCATACACCAAATCCAAATCAATTTCTGGATCAAAGCTTTCTGGGTACTTCGTTATATAGTCTTTTTTGAAAATGTCGTGTCTCGCAGAAGTCAAACCGTTACTTCCCATACCACCATTATAGTAGTTTTCGTACGTGGCTTGTCCGTGAGACGCCAATCCAATAACGACATCACTTGATTTGATATGATTAGGAATAATGTCACTACGTTTGGCTCTGGCAGTAACGGTACTGTCAACAATAATGGTTCTTACCAAATCACCAACGTCGGCTGTTTCGCCGCCCGTTTGAACAATGTCGACACCGTGTTCGCGCATTTCTTCAATAAACTCATTGGTGCCGTTGATGATGGCCGAAATGACTTCACCAGGGACGTTGTTTTTGTTCCTTCCAATGGTTGAACTCAACAAGAAGTTATCGGTTACGCCTACACACAATAAATCATCGAGGTTCATAACAATAGCATCTTGGGCGATGCCCTTCCATACACTTAAGTCGCCGGTTTCACGCCAATATAAATAAGCCAAGGATGATTTTGTTCCAGCTCCATCCGCATGCATAATATTACAATATGCATCATCACCTCCCATATAATCAGGAATGATTTTACAAAAAGCGTTTGGGTAAAGGCCTTTGTCAAGATTGGCAATGGCATTATGTACATCCTCCTTTTTGGAGCTAACACCTCTCTTAGAATACCGACTCATGTATCAATTTTGAGGTGCAAAGATAGTTGGGTTTGGCAGACATAAAAAAAGCCTATTGAACAAGTATTCAATAGGCTTTTATTTCAAAGATTTATCTTCTTAATTGTCTGAAGGTTCTTTCTCCAGATATAGTTTGTCGTCTTTAATTTCCACGTTAATGTAGTCTTTGGTGAAGACGCCACTTCCAAGAATTGGTTTCTTGTTGTCATCAACCATTTTACATCGCACTTTCGTTAATACAACACCTTCAAGTTCAATTTCAGCAATCTTAAACGACGTACTTGTAATTTTCGTTCCGTCCGTCAATTTTAATTTCTTATTCCCATCAGAGAAATCGGATACTGATAAGCTACCAGCTTTTAACAGCGCTTCCACTGTTCTTTGCGGAATTTCTAATCGAGATCCATCAGGATCGTATTGGAATTTAATTCGTTTTCGCCCAACTGTTCCCGAGACGAAATAATTATCTCGTACTTTAACCAATGGAATGATATCATACTTGTCGGCGAGTGCCTTGGCTTCTGCCTCCTCTTCTTGGCGTTTCTTTTCCTCTTGGATTTTCTTCACCTCTTTCTCGTACTCACTTCCGTGGTTTTTGATATAATTCTTCCGAGCTTCAATAATTACCTTACTATAAATGGTTTCACCATCCATGGCAACCTGATTGGTGTCTTGCACCTCTGGGTTACTCCACTTGAATTCATATTTACAGTTTACAACCTTAACGGTAGTACGTCTGTTTTCTTGGTGTTTCTCTTCAGTACATGGGACAATTTCTCGGCCCTCGCATTTACATTCGTTTGTAAGTTGTGATTCTCCATATCCACGTGCTTCTAGTCTAAATGGATTGATACCGCTTTGAAGGATGTAGTTTACAGCAGAATCCGCACGTCGTTGTGAAAGAGATCGGTTGTATTCGTAAGATGCTCTACAATCCGTATGTGACCCCAACTCCACGCTCATTTTTGGATATTTCTTCAATGTGGCAATCAAGCCATCTAATACTTTCTTAGATTCATTTCTTAAGAAGGCACTGTCAAGACCGTAGTAAATTGGAAGTACAAACACGTCGTTACACTGATTTTTAAGACAAAAATCTTTGATAAACTCAGCGCTCTGCTCAAGACCAACGGTAGTGACAAACTTAGGTTCAGCATCGTAGAAGTAATCTTCTCTTTTAGATGTTTTTATTTCATAGTTAACACCAAGTTTTAGTGGTGTTTCGTAATAACCACGTTCGTCAGTCATCAATCTAATTTTAGAAGAATCTTGGTCGTTGCTAATTTCAACTAAAGCATTTTGAAGTGGAAGTGTGTTGTCACAATCGGTAACAGTTCCTTTCAAAATTAAGATTATTGGCGTCATACTAAACTCATAGATGTCGTCATCTCCACGAGCTCTATCAGAAGTAAAGAATCCGTGTTCTTTATCCGTATCTACCAATATCCCGAAGTCGTCACCGTTTGAATTTACAGGACAACCCATGTTTACCGGGTCAGACCAATCTGTTGGACTTTCACTTAACTGTGTGGTGTGTAGTATATCCAATCCACCAAGACTCACATGTCCATCAGATGAGAAATACAACGTGCCATCTTCATGAACAAATGGGAATTTTTCATCACCAGTTGTGTTCACAATTGGTCCAAGGTTTATTGGCTCACTCCAAGTCTTACCACGTCGTACATAGTTGACAACGTATAGGTCTTTTGTCCGTTCACGAGGTTCTTTGCCTGGATCTTGCATACTGCCTTCCATGTCGCTCACGAAATAAAGTTTCGTACCATCTGGCGACAACGCTGGATGACCGCAATCATACACATCGCTACAGAAAGGCAATGGCTCAGGACTCATTTCCCATGCCGAACCACGTTTCTTTGCTTCATAAATTTTACACGTTGTGTCTTTTCCGTCAATACCGTTACACTGTGTAAAATACATGGTAGAATATCGTGCATCAAATGTGGCTACACCGTCAAAGTATTCAGTGAAACCGTCCACCAATACAGGTGCTTGCCATTTCACTTTACCACGTCTTCCTTTTTGTTCAACCAACCAAAAATCACCGTAATTTCTGCCAGTCCATTTCAATTGCTTGTTACTTACTCCGTCTTCTCTATCCGAAGTAAACATGATTGAATTGTGTTTTCTGTCTGCGTAACGTGGCACCATGTCATCGACTTTGGTTCTGTTGGCAGGTTTGAAAGATTCAATGATGTATCGTGTTTTTTTGTCGCCACATTGTAGAGCCAACTCACAACCAGCAATTCTCTTGTCGATTTCTGGGTCAGCAGGATTGGCTTTTTTGTAGGCTTTTAATTTCGTTAGGGCTTCTGTATACAATCCTTGCTCCATGTACATTTCAGCTTCTCGGATGGTAGCTAGTGCATCTTTTCGACCATATTTAATGGCCTTGGAGTACATTTTTAGGGCTTTTTTACTGTTGTGGTTGTGTCGGTAGGCTTCTCCAGCTTTAAAAGAAATTTCTTGTTTTTGTTCCTTGGTTAAGTCGTCATTCTGACTCAGTACTTGTTCGTACATATCCGCAGCCACTGCGTATTGATGTAAGCCGTAATTTTTGTTAGCCTCCGTTAAACTTGCTTTACAACCGGTTAATAGAGCAACCGCTATAAGGGTTAACAAGGCTAAATTTTTATTCATACGATTCATTCTGAGAAGGTATTTATCGGATTGTTCAATTGCCAAAAATCAACATAATTCGACCCATTTCCAAATAAAATTTGTCGAAAGCAAACTGGGTTTTTTGGCTTTAACTAACTTTTTATCAATTGCTTGACGTACCTAGGTCTGAAAGGGTTGGGTTGAACAAAAAAAAAGCCTTCCGATATTGGAAGGCTTTACTATACTTTAATCCTATTTGATATGAAGTAATTCTCGGTATTTTGGGATGGTCCAGAGCGAGTCGTCAACCAACCTCTCAAGCTTATCGGCATGATATCGGATATCATCAAATTCACTATTGACTTTATCACTGTATGCTTTCGCTTGTTTTTCGATTGTATCAAGCTTGTTGGCTTTTTTTCGTTCTTCAACCATTCGGTCAACCTTAGTTTTAAGCGCGTTGATGTGTTCACTCACCTCTTCCAGCACTTCCATTGAAGCTTCAACTTGTTTTTTAGACAAACCAGATGCGTTTAATGCAACTACATTATCAGCAACCATTTTTTGGTATTGTAATGCCGCTGGCAACACGTATGTATACGTCATTTCATCAATGATCCGACCTTCGATTTGGACTTTTTTCATATAATCCTCTAGCTCGATATGGTGACGTGCCTTTAATTCTTGTGGTTTGAAGATGCCAAGGTCTCCCATCATCTTTACCGTTCTGTCACTGATATACGCATGAAGGGCAGACGGAGTGTCTCGCAAGTTCGACAACCCTCGTTTTTTTGCTTCAATAACCCATGCCTCACCATATCCGTTTCCTTCAAACAGAACACGCTTGGTTTCTTTGATGTAACCTCTTAACACCGTTAATATGGCGTCGTTCTTCTTCATTTCTTTTTTAGCCATCAAACCATCCACGTCTTTTTTGAATTGGATGAGTTGATACGTCATGGCAGCATTTAACACCATCATCGGAGAAGCACAACTTTTTGAAGAACCTACGGCTCTTAACTCAAATTTGTTTCCAGTGAACGCAAAAGGAGAGGTCCGGTTTCTATCTGTATTGTCAAGAAGAATTTCAGGAATTTGGGCAATCGAAATAGTCTTGTCTTCGGTCTTTCCTTTCGACGGTTTAATGTTGTTTTCAATGTCTTCTAACACCTTAGTCAGTGTTGAACCAATGAATATGGACATTATCGCTGGTGGTGCTTCGTTAGCCCCAAGTCGATGATCGTTCGACGCGGAAGCAATACTTGCGCGTAATAAGTCTGCGTTGTCGTGGAAGGCTTTAATCGTGTTGATGAAAAAAGTCAAGAAACTCATATTCGACAATGGGTTGTTACCAGGAGATAACAAGTTAATTCCCGTGTCGGTTAACAGAGACCAGTTGTTGTGTTTCCCACTACCATTGATTCCTGCAAATGGTTTTTCATGGAAAAGTACCTTGAAACCGTGTTTGTTTGCCACTTCGTCCATTAAGTCCATCAACAATTGATTGTGGTCCACAGCCAAGTTGATTTCCTCAAATTGTGGAGCACATTCGTATTGACCTGGAGCAACCTCGTTGTGTCTCGTACGAACCGGAATACCCAATTTTAACGCTTCATTTTCGAAGTCGACCATGTAGTTAAATACACGATCTGGAATAGACCCAAAGTAATGGTCGTCCATTTGTTGATTTTTGGCGGCAGCATACCCAAATAGGGTTCGACCACACATAATCAAATCAGGACGTTGATTGTATAACGCTTTATCAATTAAAAAATATTCTTGCTCAACGCCTAAAGAGGTTCCCACCTTTTTAACATCGGTATAGAAGTATCTACAAACATCTGCAGCAGCTTTGTCTAGTAAATCAATTGACTTCAACAATGGCGCCTTGTAGTCCAATGCTTCGCCTGTATATGAAACGAAAACGGTCGGAATACATAAGGTTTTACCACTGGTGTTTTCATAAATAAACGCTGGTGAAGATGGATCCCAAGCAGTATAACCACGTGCTTCGAACGTGTTTCTTAATCCGCCACTTGGCAAACTAGAAGCGTCTGGTTCTTGCTGAACCAATGCATCACCACTGAACTTGACAACAGCTCGGCCGTCTTGTGGTTCAAAGAAAGAATCATGCTTTTCAGCAGTAGTGCCAGTCAAAGGTTGAAACCAGTGCGTGTAATGTGTCACACCTTTTTCCATTGCCCAAGCTTTCATGCCGCTTGCAATTTGAGTGGCCATGGTACGGTTGATTTTGGTTCCGTCCTTGATGGCTTTTTTGATCGACTTGTATGTGTCTTTGTCTAGGTATGACTGCATTGCATCGTCGTTAAAAACGTTGCAAGCATACATATCTTGAACACGTGAAAATTCCTTTGATACTTCAATAGGTTGACGCGATAAGGCGATTTCGAGGGCTTTAAATCTCATGTTTTATATGAATTTTGAACAGGTGTACATGCGAATAGAAGAAACAAATATACTTGGATGCTAAACGGCTATGTTCGTTGTGCTTTTTTTACTACACACAAATTATGAACAGCGTTTTATTCCAGCCCGCCTGCTTTTAATTTTTCGGTGTTTTCAGCCATTTGTAACTGGTCAATAATCTCTTGAATTTGACCACCTAAGACTTCAGGTAAATTGTACAAAGTCAGACCAATTCTATGGTCTGTAACCCTGCTTTGAGGAAAATTATAGGTACGAATTTTAGCAGATCGATCACCTGTAGAAACCAATGATTTTCGTTCTGCGGCAATTTTAGAATTGTGTTCGGCTAATTCACGTTCGTATAGTCGAGTTCTTAAAACGGTTAAGGCTTTGTCGTAATTTTGGTGTTGCGATCTTCCATCCTGACATTCGACCACTATACCAGTAGGAATATGCGTTAATCGAATCGCAGATTCTGTTTTGTTTACGTGCTGTCCACCTGCACCTGATGCACGGAATGTATCTCTTCGTACATCACCCATATTCAGGTCAACGTCTACTTCTTCAGCTTCTGGTAAAACCGCCACGGTTGCTGCACTTGTATGTACTCTACCTTGTGATTCTGTATCTGGAACACGTTGCACACGATGCACTCCGCTTTCGAATTTCATCGTACCATACACGTTGTTTCCAGTTACCTCAAAAACAATTTTATTAAATCCTCCAACGCTTCCTTCCATCAACTCAATGACTTCCGTTTTCCATTTTTGGTTTTGACAATAACGCTCATACATTCGGTATAAATCGCCAGCAAACAAACTCGCTTCATCTCCTCCTGTTCCAGAACGAATTTCAACGATTGCGTTTTTGTTGTCATCTGGATCTTTTGGAATAAGGAGATATTTAATTTTCTCCTCCATTGGCTCCTGTTGGTGTGCCAATTCCTCGATTTCCATTTTAGCCATTTCCTTTAATTCAGGATCGGACTCATTCTTTAGGATGTCTCTAGCCTCTTGAAGATTTGTGATAAGTTTTTTGTAAACATGGTAAATCTCCACCAAGTCTTTTAGGTCGCCGTATTCACGATTTAGGGTGTTAAAACGCTTGACATCAGAGAAAATGTCTGGGTCACTTAATTGCGTTTGTACCTGTAAATAGCGTTGATATATGGATTCTAATTTCTCGAGCATTTCCGGCGGCAAAGTTAGCCAAATGACACAATTCTAATGGTTTTAAGTAAAATCCTTATTTCATTTTGGCCAACCACAAATCGGCAATGGTTTTTCCAATTGCCAAACTAGATGTTGCTGCAGGACTCGGTGCATTCAAAACATGAATGGCATCGGTTTTTTCAATAATTTTAAAATCATCTAATAACCCACCAGTTCTGTCGCAAGCTTGTGCCCTAACACCTGCTTCAGCAGGAACTAAATCATCAGCAGTTATTTCTGGGATTAATTTCTTTAATGCTTTGGTAAAAGCTCTTTTGGAGAATGATCTGTACATTTCGCCAAGACCTGTCTTCCAGTATTTTTTGGCAACTTTTTGAAAACCAGGCCACATCAAACTCTCAAATAATTCACCTAAGTGAATGTCCTTTTTGGTATAACCTTCTCTTCTGAATGCCAAAACCGCATTCGGTCCCGCTTCGATGTGACCGTTCATCATTCGTGTAAAATGAACACCTAAAAAAGGGAAATTGGGATCAGGAACAGGGTATATCAAGTTTTTAACCAAGTGATGCGAACTCTCTTTAAGCATATAATACTCACCACGGAATGGAATGATCTTAGTATCTGTTTTTTCGGTTAAGGACGCCACTTTATCTGAATAGAGTCCTGCGCAATTGATAACCGTTTTGCTTTCAACCAAAGTATTTTTACTGCGAACTACCCAGTTGTTTTTACTTTTTGCAAATCCGTTTACTTTAAAGTTAAACTTGATTTCGCCTCCGAGTTTTTCAATGTTTTCTAAGTACTTCTTAGCAACCAGTTTGTAGTCGATAATACCTGTTTGAGGAACAACGATGGCTTTAATTCCTGCGACATGAGGTTCGTATTCCTTCAGTTCTGCGGCATCAATCATTTTTAGACCTGTAAGGCCATTTTCAATACCACGTTTGTATAGCTTTTCAAGTTCAGACAATTCACTTTTGTCGGTAGCGACAACCACTTTTCCGCACAAATCATAAGGCACGTCATTCGCGTCTGCAAAATCCAACAACATTTTGTATCCGGTAATACAGTTTTTCGCTTTTAACGAGCCCGGTTTATAGTACAACCCTGAATGGATGACACCGCTGTTGTGTCCTGTTTGGTGCATTGCTTCGCGTGCTTCCTTCTCAACAATCAGCAATTTCGTGTCAGGTTTGTCCTGAAGAATTTGATACGCAGTGGCCAAACCAACGATTCCACCACCTACAATAATTACGTCGTATGTCATACGTTAAATGTTGGTGCGAAATTCGGTATTGTGTGGTTAAAAGGGAAATTATTTAATCATCCGAAATACTTCCATTAATTAATCGGTGAATTCCATGTTTCATTACCTCCACATTAAAGTTTAGGAGAAGTCCAAGTTGGAAATCACCTAACTTTAAATACGTTAGTAATTGCGCCTTATGAACCGGATGAATTTCCTGCACACTCTTTGTCTCTACAACAACAATATCATTTACTAATAAGTCTAGACGATAACCTAGATCCAAATGAACATGATTATAATTAAGCGGCATGGGTTTTTCTTTTTGTACGTGTAAATGCATTTCGGATAATTCGTAGTACAAACATTCTTGATACGCTTTTTCTAAAAGTCCCGGACCTAATGCCCTATGAATTTTTATTGCGGCTCCTATAATTTTGTACGAAAGTTCGTTGTGGTTCATTGATAATTCAAAACTCGTAATAGGTTTTTTTAGATAAAAATATTGTGGAGGTTGAAATGGATCAATAGGAGATTCTTCGGGCCCAAAAGACTAATTTTTGTGGCGTCCATGATTTAATAAACACAAAGGCCACAATGGACAACACAAAGTACACGGAGGGAAGACCATAATAATTGGAATAAGTATAATACTTAGAGGTTGGATCATTCACCCTCTGTGAAGCCTCTGTGATCTCTGTGCCTCTGTGGTAAAAAAAGACCCCGCAGGCAAGACAATTTTAACTAAACGTTACCTCTGTGAAGCCTCAGCGATCTCTGCGCCTCTGTTGTAAAAAAAACAGACCCCGAAGGCCAGGTAATTTTTATTAATTTTTAACTTCTGTGAAGCCTCAGTGATCTCTGCGCCCTCTGTGGTAAAAAATAGACCCCGAAGGCCAATCTTCACCCTCTGCAGTAAAAAAGACCCCGCAGGCCACTTTTCACTTTTAGCTTTTCACTATAAACTATCTAAACAAAGATCAAAAATTAGTCGTAAGCGTAAACCTTACCCCGCTAAACGCAGGTTCTATCCGACAAATACCGCCAGTACAATTGACACCTGCAACTTGTCGAACATAGGCCAAGGTAAACGACGTGGTATGTATGTTGTATTTACCAAAAACAGACCAATAGTGAACTACTTTGTCACTCACCTTTGCATCTGCTTGTCTGACCGGAGAAACATTCACCATATCAGAAATAGAGAAGGAATAATGTGGAGACATGTTCAATTCCAAAATACCATTCACAAAGCTACCAAGGTCTTGGTCAGTCATAAGGTATTGACCCTCCATTCGTAAAGAATTACGACGACTTAGTTTATATGTCAATTCCAAAAATGGTGTAATGGTTTCTACATCGTGATACGAGGTATCCTTACTTTCATATATCTGTTGGTTATAAAAAATAGATTGTAAACCTACCTTTCCTTTAAACGTCTTGCTAAACTTGTGTTCGTAGTTGATAAAGTATTCACGATATAACTGCTCTCCATCCAGTTTTTTAACGTTTGAGTAATTCAAGTAGACTGTTTTACCTTTTTGTATTGTCCAAACCAAACTCGCTTGAAAGCCTTCTTCTCCGTAGTCTTGTGCAGGCGCATTATATCTCGCCAACAACCTGTATGAGGCTTGACGCGTTAAGGACGGTTGATACGTTAATAGACCGTCAAGTAACAAGTCATTCGGACTCGTCCGCAATTGGTAGTTTTCAATTCTTCTATACTGAGCGTTAAAACCAAAACCACTTTTTTTCTTTTTGCCTAACTTCTTTTTTGAATAACTCAAGGTTGCATAATTGATCGTTCCAGGCAACAACTCAAGATGTCCTTCGGGCGTTCTAACCGCTTCTTTGGCTTTTCTGTTGTGCTCAAATGAAACCATCAAGTCTCTTAAGTTGACACTAAAATACCCGTTGTAAGAATACGCATTAAACTTTGGGGCGAAACGCTGAGAAACGCTGTCATATCCATTGATTTCGGTCACTAATTCATTCATAGTGCTTTGCGTCAATGTTCGATTAAACAAACTACCACCAATCATCACCAAACCTTTATCGTCTTTTAAACGATATACTTTTTCAGTATTTATGCCTTTTACAATTTCTCCAGAAGTACCGAATCGGTTTCCTTGGGCACCTGACCCTTTTTGGTTACCAGTAAACGCTTTTACAAAGAAATCGTCTGTGAATTGGTACTTGGCGTGAACACCTTCAACCGCATAATCAATACCAATTAACCTGTTTTCGTACGCTCGAAAAACGATTCCAGAACCAAATTGGTCATAAAACGAACCTGCTGTCAGCGTTAATTTATCAATCGACTTTTTAATCTGCCAAAAACCCAAACCATGACCTGAAAAAGTGCCTGTTGGATTTAAAAGGTTGCTGTTATTAAACAAATCATATCGAGCTGAAACGTTAAAACCTTTTAATTGGTAATTGGTAAACAACCAGGCTTCAGAGCTACTAATTTGGCTGGTGTATTGCGGACTTTCATATGCACCGATGGAACTATCAAGAACAAAAATTGAAAAGTTGCTCTGGAAGTTACCTGAAAAAACACCTTTGTCTTGAGCAAAAGAGCTGAAACTACAGGTGAGGAAGCATAGAATTACGACAAGCTTGTTCATATCAACACAGAAATTGTCCTGCAAATAAAAGCCAAAATGAACGCTCAATGCAAAATACGCCGAGGGCTTTTTCGTTTTCTTGACATGAGACTTCTTACCACATTACTGATGACGCTGGCTATAACCGCTTTCGGAGCTTGCATTCAACCAAAGACAAATGCCGATAATCCACCAGAAGAGGATACGAACGAAGTGCAACAAGTTGTTGAAGACACTGCGCACCAATTGTCGCTGCCCAAGTACTTTTTACGTGACTCAATTACGGCATGTTTGAAAGAAAAAACTGCCAACAAGGATTTAAAGATTATCCACGTCTTAGTTCCTTTATGCGACAACCAACATCAAGGTATTGTGCCGGTGAATGCAAGCTTGGGTAACGGACAAAATCTTAGAACTAATTTGTACTGGGGAGCTGGTTATGGAATAAAAACACATTTTTCGAGAAGTGCGACATGGCAACTCCAGCAGTCGGTATTGAATCCATCAAACGATATTTTGGAACGAGTCATTTTCAAGCATGCAACAAAAAACGTTGTGCTTATTGCAGATGCGTATAGGGGAGACCGAATGAAGGCGTGTCTCCAAGATTATTTTCAAATTTTAGCGGGAATAAAGTCAGATACAATTCCGTTCGCAGACAGCCTTCTTGTCATCGGAAATCAAACAGACCTGGTGGCCTTTAACGGGCACAATGGATTAATGGACATGGTGATTGATACGGTTAGGAACGTAGATGGAAGAATAAAAGATGCAATTGCCATTGCTTGTGCTTCGCACGGATATTTTGTAGATTATTTGAATGCAGCTGGAGGATATCCTTTAGTGATGACGGCTCATCTATTGGCTCCAGAAGCATACGTATTGCACAATGTATTGGATGCTTGGATTGCCAATAAGACAGACGAAGAAACGCGCTTTGTCGCGGCACAAGGCTACCACAACATCCAAAATTGCGGGATTCGAGGTGCATCAAACCTTTTTGTAACTGGCTGGGAACCATAACGATTACATCTAAGTGTCGTTTTTGGTAATCAAAATTTGAAGTTTATATGAGAAAAGTCAAAGTGATTTTCACTTCCTCACAAAGCGAGAATGATATCTTCGTTGCATTATTATTAGCAAATGAAGAAATTTATACTCCCTACCTTATTACTATTGGTCACCTTCGCTTTTATCGAAAGTTGCAAACACGAACCAGATGACGACATTATTCCAGTCGTTACTGACCCAACAGTAGTCACATCTGCTGATACCTGTAGTTTAGATACGGTGTATTTTGTGAATGACATCCTACCAATCATATTGTCTAATTGTGCCCAAAGTGGTTGTCACGACGCAGCATCCCGTCAGGATGGTGTTCAATTAACCGACTACGACAATATTGTGAACACCGGTAAGATTAAAAAAGGAAGAGCGGAAGACAGTGATTTATACGAAGTGTTGACGGAAACTGATCCAGACAAGGTGATGCCACCACCTCCAGCAAGCATTTCTCCAGAAATGAAAAACGCCATTAAGATTTGGATAAATCAAGGAGCTAAAAACAACAAATGTGAAAACAAGTGCGACACCAGCAATGTGACTTTTTCCGTTAATGTGTGGCCGATACTAAATGCCACCTGTAAGGGATGTCACTCAGGTAGTGGGGCATCAGGAGGTGTAAAGATTACCAATTATGACCAAGTAAAAGCACTGGTAGACAATGGCAATTTAGAAAGTGTACTTGGACGAAAAGGTCCGAAGAAACCGATGCCGCCAGCAGGACCTTTGGAAAAATGCGCCAGTGATCAAATTAGAATTTGGATAGCCGAGGGCGCAAAAAACAATTAAGAAAATGAAGAAAATTTCAATTTTAACCGTTTGCCTCACATTCGTGTTGTTAAGCGTTTCGTCCTGTTATTATGACGTCGAAGAGGAATTGTATCCCGGTGATGCATGTGATACAACGAACGTATTGTTTAGCAATCAAGTGTCGTTGGTGTTAAAAAATAGGTGCCTCAATTGCCATAATACCAATAACGCACCTGCGATTGGTGGAGGTGTGGACCTCGATGGATACGCTAAATTGAAAGTGTACGTCGACAATGGAAAGTTTCTTTCATCCATTACACACGACGGAAATGCGTCATTTATGCCGCAAAGCGCCAACAACACCAAATTACCAAGTTGCGATATTGCACAAATAACGGCGTGGATAAACGCAGGAGCCCCAAACAATTAATACATTCAAAATGAAAAAACTGATTTTATCGGTATTCGCTCTTTTGTGCTTGACACAATTGTACGCCCAAGATGATGAACTCGCCGAATTAGAAGGACTGGAAGAGGAGCCGATTGTTTACGCTTCGAAAACTTTTTATAGCAGTCGAATTGTCAATAGTCACACTACCGAATCAATTGAAAAAAAAGTTCTCGACTTTAGAATCAATCACAGATTTGGAGATGTTTCTGAGGGATACGACAATTTCTTTGGACTCGATAACGCCACCATGCGTATGAGTTTCGACTATGGAATAACGGATAATATCACGATTGGAATAGGGAGAAGTACGTTTCAAAAAACAGTAGACGGTTTTGCGAAATATCGGTTCTTACGTCAGATTGAGGAGAACGGGAAAATGCCAATCAGTGCAGCTTATATAGCTGGAATCACCATGAACACTCTCAAACCTCCAGCGGGAAGAACCAATTATTTTTCATCACGTATTGGGTATTTACACCAGTTGGTGGTGGCTCATAAATTCAACAATGGTTTTTCAGCGCAATTGATGCCAACGATTATCCATCGAAATTTAATCGATTCGATTAAATATGCGCACGATGTATTTTCTATGGGTGTTGGACTAAAAAAGAAAATTCTTCCGTCGATTACCTTGAACGTCGAATACTTTTGGGTGGCCCCAAATCAAATATCCGATCAGTTCGTTGACCCACTTTCGATCGGTATCGACATCAACACAGGATGGCATACGTTCCAACTTCATTTAACCAATGCTACTGGGACATTTGAAAAAGCAGCGATTACTGAATCAACCAATAAATGGTCGAAAGGAAACATTCACTTTGGTTTTAACTTATCTCGAGAGTTTCAATCAGGCGGATTCCATTAATAAAACTTCAGTGTAGTCTAGTGCTTTTTTTTACTTTTGAGTATCGTTTAAACAGCAATGTCTCAAGAGATACAAAACACCATCATAACGCTAACGGAATCGCTTCGAAAGCACAATTATGACTACTATGTGTTGGCCATGCCAACCATTTCTGATCGAGAATTTGATGCCCAGCTGAAAGAACTCGAAAGACTTGAGGCTGCCTATCCCCAATACAAACAAGCCAATTCACCAACGTCTGTCGTAGGCGGTGAAATCACCAAAGATTTTAACACGGTTAAACATGATGTGCCCATGTTGTCGTTGGGAAACACCTACAGTAAAGAAGAACTGTACGATTTTGATAACCGCGTAAAAAAACTCATTGGAGACCAGTTTGAATATACCTGCGAATTAAAATTCGACGGTCTTGCAATCGGAATTAAGTATAAAAACGGTGTTTTAACGCAAGCGCTAACAAGAGGCGACGGTGTACAAGGCGATGATGTGACAACAAATGTGAAAACAATTCGCAGTATCCCTCATAAGTTAGTTGGTAATTATCCGGAAGAGGTGGAGGTGCGAGGAGAAATATTTATGCATCGCAAGGCATTTGCTAAAATGAATAGTGATCGAGTTGCAGCAGGTGAAAAGCCATTTGCGAATCCACGAAACAGTGCAGCAGGAACCATCAAGATGCAAGAACAGTCGGAAGTAGCAAAACGACCATTAGACGCGTTTTTGTATCATATTTTAGGTGACGAAAAAGAGTTTAAAACGCACAATGGCGCGTTGTTAAAAGCCAAGGCTTGGGGACTACCAGTCAATGACGATATGCGCATTGCCAAAACCATTGATGAGGTTTGGGCATTTATCGAAACCTGGGATAAAAAGCGGAAAGACCTCTCTTACGACATTGACGGAATCGTAATAAAAGTAAACGATTTCAACCTTCAACACGACTTGGGTTTCACCGCAAAGTCTCCGCGTTGGGCGATTGCCTATAAATTTGAAACAGAACGTGCCTCAACCAAGTTGGAGTCGATTAGTTATCAAGTTGGACGAACTGGAGCCGTAACACCTGTGGCCAATTTAGAACCCGTGTTGCTTTTAGGTACGACGGTAAAACGTGCGAGTTTACACAATGCCGATGTCATCGCAGAGCTAGATGTCCGCGTTGGTGACACCGTCTTCGTTGAAAAAGGAGGAGAAATAATTCCAAAAATTGTTGGGGTTAACTTGGACGAAAGAGCCAATACATCGCCGCCAACCACCTTCATTCATGAATGTCCCGAGTGCAGCACAACATTAATAAGAAAAGAAGGCGAAGCAGCCCATTATTGTCCGAACGAAAACGGGTGTCCTCCCCAAATTAAAGGGAGAATAGAACATTTTATCAGCCGTAAAGCGTTAAACATTGATAGTTTGGGCGAAGGGAAAATAAGCATGTTGTTTGATGCTGGACTCGTTTCAACTCCTGCAGATTTATTCGACCTAAGTTTTGATCAACTAAACGGTTTATCGAAGTCCGTATTGAACGAAGAAACAGGTGAACCTCGATTAATCAGTCTTCGAGAAAAATCGGCGCAAAAAATTATTGACGGCATACAAGCGTCAAAAGAAATCTCATTTGATAGAGTCTTATATGGCATCGGCATTCGGTTCGTGGGTTCTACAGTAGCCAAAAAACTAGCAGAACATTTCAAAAACATACATGCGTTAATGGAAGCAGAGTTAGAGGCTTTAGTTAATGTAGACGAAATCGGTGATAAAATTGGTCAGAGTGTGGTTGATTACTTTGAGATCTCGGCAAATAGAGAAATGGTCGAAAGACTGGTGGCTGCAGGACTTCAAATGGAACAAGAAGAAGGTGAAGCGCCTCTGTCTTCAAAGTTAGAAGGCATGAAAGTGGTTGTCAGCGGCGTCTTTACACAATTCAGTAGGAACGAACTAAAAGCGGAAATTGAAAAGCATGGAGGTCAAAATGTTGGCTCGATTTCAGCAAAAACAAGCTTTGTACTGGCCGGGGAGAATATGGGACCAGCTAAATTAGAAAAGGCCGAGAAGTTGGGTGTTAGAATTGTTTCAGAACAAGAATTTATAGAAATGATCAATGGCTAAGCTGCTCGAAACATTCAAACGGTGGAAACTGAAAAAGGAAAGCAGTTCAGTGAGTGCAGAACGTGTTTTTGTGCCCATGCGCAAAGCCGCACGGATGGCAGTCTTATATCGTGCGGATGATGAGCAGAAAGAGAAGTTGCTTAAAAAATTACAAGACTTCTGTACAGAAAACCACCTGCGTCTGGTTTGTTTCGGGTATTTCGACGACAAGGAGTTACAGGATTATCATATTCCAAACGCCAATTCTGATTTTTTCTGTAACAAACATTTGGACGTGTTTAAAATCCCGCACAAATCTGAATTTCTGAGATTTACAAGCGAAAAATTTGATTATTTACTCAATTTGTACCCGTCAACGTGCTTACCTTTGCTGGGTATTAGCGCTTTATCAGAAGCCAAGTTTAGAGTCGGGCCTCATTGGGAGGAATACGACTTTTGTTTTGACTTAATGCTAAAAGCAGCTAACAATGATTTGATGCAGTTCACTGATGAAGTGCTCATCTACTTAAAGAATTTTGGAAATGGACAAGTTTAAAGGTACAGGGGTAGCGATGGTTACGCCTTTTACGGAAAATTTTGATATAGATTTTGAAAGCTTAAAAAAGTTAACAGAACACCTGTGTTCAAATGGGGTTCAATATTTAGTGGTAATGGGTACCACTGGCGAAAATCCAACGATTACAGATTTTGAGCAAACGCGGATTTTAGAAACGGTTCAGGAGGTCAATGAAAAGCGAGTACCAGTTGTTTTTGGGATAGGAGGAAATAATACCAAGGCAGTGGTTGAGCGAATGAAAACCTTTAATTATGAAGGAGTCGACGCCATCCTTTCTGCGAGCCCATATTACAACAAGCCAAATCAAGCAGGTATCGTAAATCACTATACCCAATTGGCTGATACGAGTGAAGCCCCTATAATATTATACAACGTTCCAGGTAGAACGGGTTCAATGATGCATGTGGATACCATCTTAAAATTGGCTGAACACGAGAACATCATTGCCGTTAAAGAAGCTTCAGGAAATATGGACCATTGCATGAAGCTCATTAAAGACGCGCCAGAAGATTTCTTAGTCATTTCTGGTGATGATAATTATACGTTGCCGTTTATTTCCATAGGAATGTCCGGAGTAATATCAGTGGTTGGAAACGCTTACCCGAAGGAATTTAGCCAAATGGTTCGATATGCGTTAGATAGTAATTTTGAAAACGCCCGTTACTTACACTATCGCTTACTACCGATTATGAATGCCATTTTCGATGATGGCAACCCTGGTGGAATTAAATGTGTTCTTAATGAACTAGGAATTTGTGGGACGGCCATGCGCGAACCGCTTTGTCCAATATTACCTACAGTTGCTGCGAATTTGAAAAGCCTCGTTGGTAAGCTGTAAGGGCATATTTCAGTACAACACAAGTCACTCTTTTTACCAAGAATTACAGTTATAAACAGTTTATCGTTTATAATCAGTTAGACTATATTCTTATTTTCAATTAACTTTCGGCGTTGATACCTCTTTTGGTATGACCCTTAAAAGAATTGAAATAATGCTAAAATTCATCCAAAATCTAAGATTAATTCTAACGACGTGCCTGTTACTTTCGTTTCAATTGTTGTTTGCGCAACAAACCTGGTATGTAAACTCCGATATCGGTAATGATTTATACGATGGGATGAGCAGTACTGACGATGGAGGTGGAGTTGGACCTTATCAAACACTGCAACATGCAATCATGATGACCAACGATTTCGACACGATTAAAGCATCTGATGGCGAGTACTTCGGTACTGTGTTAATTGACAAACCCTTAGTCATTTTAGGGGCGAATCACGGAATAGAAGGTGTAGGTACGCGTAATGCAGAAAGCATATTAATGCCAGATCAAACGGATTTAACCGTTCCAGCTAATGGACCGAATGCCATCGTTCAAATCACTGTAAACTCTGTTATCTTTAGTGGGTTTACTATTGATGGAGACAATCCAAACGTTAATTCAACCAATGATGTAAATGGGGCTGACATCGATTATTCGTATGGCATTATTTGTCTTGGAGAGTTTAACGGAATTGGTTTGTTGTACAATAGAATTATTAATGTGAACACTTCCGCCATTGAAGTATTAGGAAATGTGAACACACCCAATAGAAACTGTGCATTTGCCTATAACCTTTTTGATAATCTTGGTGATCAATCTACAGCCATCACTTGTGGTAATGGATTTTATGCAGATATTTTAGACAACCGAATTGATAAGGTCAATAATGGGATTTACATATACGACTTCACAACTGCTGGGTCGAGACCTTTTGTGATTCAAAATAACAATATCAATGTACGCAACATAGCACTCTTGGTGACTGGAGTAAATAACAATGCTTCAAACGTTTATGTGGAGGGTAATGATTTTAATTCAGCAAATACAGGTGGTCCTGCGTTTCAAGGAATTTCGGTACGCGACTGTAAAGGAAACAGCAATTTAGAAGTTCGCGACAACAACATCGAAAATTACGAAAATGGTATTTTCTTGTTTAATGCCGACTTGCCTGTCAAGGCATTTGCTTACGACACAATGGAAAGTTGTAATGTGGGATTAATGAGCATCTCAGCTTTTTCTCATCTGCGTACAGACAGTATATCATTCGAATTCTGTAAAATCAATGAATCAAGTCAAAGCGCTATTGAAGTATTCTCGGATACAACAGCGACAATCATGCACATGGATGAGTGTATTATACAAGATTGTGTTAAAGGAATATTGGCAGCTGGTAACGTAGAGTTGCGACCAAATAAAACCACCTTCGAAAGATTGGTGAGTTATTATATCCAATTAGATTGGGCAAATACCGCGATTATTAACTTGAAACCTGTAGACGCTACGCAATGCGTATTCGATGGTAGCACAGGAAGTGCAAATACGATTACAGGAAATTTTGACATAGAAAATCAGATTAGACATTATATGGACGACGAGTCGTTTGGTTTTGTCACCTTCCATACCAACAATGTTTACGTGTCAGGCATAGATGGAAACAGCTTTATTCGCCGCGGAATTGAAACGTCAAAAGACGACTTCAATATTCGGGTAACCAATGTCTTGGGTGCGGAGGATTTAGTAGTCGACAAACAATTACACCTGTATTTATACGGACCTGTTGAAAGCGCGAACTTGACTATGGATGCGTCGGGCAAACAATTGTTTGTTCACGATACATTAACGGTAACGGACGGGCTTCGGCTTAATTCTGGTAGGTTGAATACAAGAGATGGTTTGGTTTCTGTAGGCAAGATATTGATTAATCCAGCAAACACGAAAGTAGTTGCACCTGGAGCGAGCTATGTGGATGGACCATTAGAAATTGTTATCCAGACAACTGGAGCCGATACCATCACGTATCCTATTGGAACAGCGATGAGTACACGACCGCTTGGTTTGATATTAACCAATAGAACAATTGGAAGCTGGGATAAGGTTACAATATCTTTAGAACAAGGTATGACGCCAGTACTGCCTGTTTCCAACGGCATTTCACATGTGTCGCAAATACACTATTGGGACGTTTCGTCGAGTAATAACGTAACGCACGAAAACATTGAATATCAGGGAAGTTATTCGGCTATCGGTATGAACGATCAGGCTGGAGAAGCGACAACTTTGCGAATTGCAACGATTAGAAACGGTGAGTGGTGGAGCATTGGCGGTGTTGGTACTATGGATAACAACGGTACCATATTAAGCACAGCCCAAAACCAAGAGTATGGTCATGTTGCATTGGCAAATTCAAAAAATGGACAAAACAGGTTGGGAGAGGGAGACCTCGTAGCAGCATTCGACGCTTTAAGCGCATGTGCTGGAGAGCCTGTTAATTTTACTGATAACTCTACTGCTTTAATCGGAAGCATTGTTAGTTATGGTTGGGATTTTGGAGATACTTCCGTGACCAGTGACACGTCAGATGTTGCAAACCCAACGTATACATATAACGGTCCTGGAGATTATAATGTGAAATTTTATGTCACTACAGATGTTGGTGACGTTGATACCGTCTACAAAACGATATCCGTATTCGATAAACCAAATGTGGGCTTTTTTGAAATGATTAACTGCTTTCCAGAAGCGTGTCAATTCACAGATACCAGTTCGATCAATCCTCCCAATTCAATCGACTCATATGAGTGGACAATTGACGGAGATTCATATGCAACCAGTAATGTGTCTCACAATTTTGATACAACCGGGAACTACGATGTGAAACTAATAGTAAGAACGGCTTTGGGTTGTCATGATTCATTAACCAAAACAATTTTTCATGGAGACACAGTAAGAATTGATATTACGCCATCGAGTGCTTTTACTATTTGTGCAGGAGATACAGCTCAACTTTCAGCAACCTCTGGAATTGATAGCTATGTTTGGAACACAGGAGAAACCACCAGAACGATTGGTGCGACTCAAGCCCAAACCTATATCGTTACTGGCTACAATGGCAACAATTGTTTTGACGTTGATTCAGTATCCGTATCCGTGGCAGCGGCACCAACAGCAAATGCTGGAGCTGACGTTTCAATAAAATTTGGTAAAACCACTATGCTACTTGGTAGCGGCGGTGGAACGTATGCATGGTCACCATCTACATCATTAGATGATGCCACAATAGCAACACCGACGGCTTCACCACAAACAACCACAACGTATATCTTAACTGTTACAAATAGTATTGGCTGTACAGACAGCGATTCGGTAACTGTTACAGTGGATGTACCTGAATTAATAAAAGTTCCCAACTTACTGACTCCAAATGGAGATGGGTTTAATGACGTTTGGGATTTGACTGAAGTCCCCGATATTGGAAATACCAAGGTTAGTGTCGTCAATAGGTGGGGCAAAACAGTATTCTCAACAGAAAACTACCAACATGATTGGGAGGGCACCTATGAGGGAGAACCTCTACCGGACGGTGTCTACATTTACATCATAGAAGGCAGCGCGTTTTATGATACTTTAAAAGGTCCAATGCAAATAATTAGATAACAAGATGAGAAATTATAATTCAAAACTTTACACTTTGTTAGCCCTAATTATTGTTTCGGCTAGCGCGTATGCTCAGCAGGTTCCACTTTACGGACAATACTACTTTAACAAGTTTATGTACAACCCAGCCATGTCAGGTCATTCTGGTAACACGGAAGCCACTTTATTTGGCAGAAACCAATATACTGGTTTAGACGGTTTCCAGACTGCTGGAGCGACTATTAGCGGTCAGGTAAATGATGGAAAGGTTGGACTAGGCTTATATGTTGTAAGCGATGCCACTTTACTACAAACGCAAAACAGTGTATATGGAAATTATGCATACAACATTGCACTTAGCGACGAGAACCAATTGTCTTTGGGCTTTGGTTTAGGTGTTTTAAGCAATCGTTTTAATACTGAAAACATCATTTCTAATGATCCGAATGATCCTGCATTACGCTTAATGAATGCAAGACCAGGAGCAGTTTTAGATGCGTCAATTGGGGCGAATTTGAAACTGGGAGATTTTCAGTTCGGCGTATCAGTACCTCAGTTTTTGGGAAGCAGCCAGGAGTTTAGCGATTTACAACAAACATCGTTGATGTATGACTTACAAAATCACTTAGTGGTCATGACGTCATACGATATTTGGGCGAACAAAGACTTGAAGATTCAACCCATGTTGTTGTTTAAGAATACCAAAAATGCGCCGGGTCAGTTCGACGTGAATGTCATTGCTGATTGGGTAAACAAAGGTTGGTTAGGCGCAGCGTATCGAGATGGATACGGCGTTACTGCAATGGCGGGAGTTCGTATCGCTGAAAAACTGAAGCTTGGGTATTCATATGATTGGTCGATGGGTGACTATAGCCAAGCCTTAGGAGGAACTCACGAAATACTATTAGGTCTTAACCTCAATCAAGATCAGGACAAGAAAGCGACTCAAGAAGAAATGGATCATTTGAAAAATCAAATGGCCGCCAAGCATAATGAGGATGTCAAAGACCAAGAGAAAAAGATTAAATCATTGGAGGACAAACTTGCTGATGTGCAAACGCAGAAACGCCAAGTGGATACCGTATATGTAGTTCAAAAGGTTGAAACGCCTACAAAAACGGTGACGCCAACTAAAACGGATGGAAGCAAATCTGGTTCTGGTGGAGAACAAGCGGGATCAGGAAACTTTATTGTCGTTGCTGGATCGTTCGTAGAAGAAGTGAATGCCACGCGATACTTTAATGTTTTGGTAAACAAAGGTTTTAGTCCGTATATGTATTACGATAAGAGCGGCACGTATTACGTGCACGTTGGGAAATTTTACTTCAAAGAAGAAGCAAGGGAATTTGCTAAAAACAACACCAAAAACGGTGTTAAGCTTTGGGTAAAAACGTTACAATAAAGAGTTAAAACAAAAGGGTTACACCTTCATAATTGAAAAAGTGAAGGTGGTACCAACTCCTACTTCCGAGGTAACAGAAATGTCGCCTCCTAATTTTTCTACGACTTTTTTCACGGTACTTAAACCAATACCGCTTGCTTTTTTTCCAAACCGATCTTCAGCTCCAGAGGTTTCAAACAGTTGAAAAATACTCCCGATCTTTTCGGCTTTGATGCCGTTACCATTGTCTGAAACATCGAAGACATACGTGTCTTTTTCTTCAGAAACATTGACATCAATTACGACGACATCTTTGTCATTATAGCGAATCGCATTCGAAATCAGATTCATCAGAATTTGGTTCAACCCACTTTTGTTAACATCTATGAATTCAACAGTAGTTGTTAGATTGAGTTTAAACTCATTGGTGGATGTATAAATGGATTCTATTTCAGTAAAAAAGGGAACAAGGTTAATACTATCCCTTGAATGTGAAATAGACTTATCACTTTGGCTATATGCCAACACACCGTCAATTAAGTTTCTGAGTTTCGTAGAAGACTTCTGGATCATGTCTATCAGCTCCATTCCTTCTTCAGTTACGCCATCACTATAATGTCGATTAAAGACGTCTGACAGCGTTGAAATGCTATTGAGAGGTGCTTTTAAATCATGCGCCGCTATGGTCGCAAAGTTTTTAAGTTCGATATTTTTTTCTTCGAGCAAGGCATTACTCGCTTCGAGTTGAAATTTCTTCCGACGTAACTCCATCACGGTTAAAACTTGTGCTGAGAGTGCATTCAAAGCATTGATTTGGGTGCTACTCAGTTTTTTAGGTTTGCTGTCGATTACACACAACGTTCCAAGAGGATATCCGTTTTCGTTTACCAATGAAATACCTGCATAGAAGATGACATACGGATTGTCGGTTACCAAGGGATTGTCATGAAATCTGACATCTTCTCGAGCATCTTCAACGATTAAAATATTACTTGGTTGATTGATGGCATGCGCACAAAACGCTAATTCTTTAGGCGTTTCAGAAACGCGCAAACCATGATGAGATTTAAACAATTGGCGTTTTTCATCCAACAAACTCACCAAGGAATGGGGTATCACATATTTGCGATGCGATGGCGGTTAAGTTGTCGTAGTCCTCCTCAGGTAACGTATCTAAAATGGAGTAAGACTTGAGTTCTTCAACGCGTTCTTTCTCTTTCGGATGATCTACTGGGTACTGCATAAAGGACTTTACTCAAATAGTATACATGTATAGAGGTCAAAAGAGCTTTGACCAAGAGACTTGTTAACCGAAAAAGATAAATGAGCAATTAACTAGAGCTACATAAGCTTGGCAACAATATCTTCTACTGAGATACCTTCTGCTTCTGCTTTGTAGTTTTTAACCAGTCTGTGGCGTAATACATAATTAGCAATGGATTTCACGTCTTCAATATCTGGAGAATACTTTCCGTGCATTAAGGCGTGACATTTTGCGGCTAATACCAAGTTTTGACTAGCACGTGGACCAGCACCATATCCTAGATACTGCTTCACATATTCTGAAGCACCTTCTTGATTTGGTCGTGTTTTGCCTACTAATCTTACGGCATATTCCAACACGTTGTCGGCGATAGGTACTTTTCTAACCAGTTCTTGAAAGGCTAAAATTTCTTTTGCAGAAATGACTTTCTTAACCTCGCTTTTAATATTACCTGTGGTTCGTTTCACGATTTCAATTTCATCGGCTTCAGACGGATAGTCTAAAGTGATGTTGAACATGAATCGATCGAGCTGTGCTTCAGGTAAAGGATACGTTCCTTCTTGTTCGATTGGGTTTTGTGTCGCCAAAACGAAAAACGGCTTAGGAAGCTGATGGTCGTGTCCAGCAACCGTAACAGTCTTTTCTTGCATCGCTTCTAGCAAAGCTGCCTGTGTCTTAGGCGGAGTTCGGTTGATCTCATCCGCCAAAACGATGTTTGCGAACAACGGCCCTTTCGAAAACTTAAAATTACGTTCATCGTCAAGAATCTCAGATCCTGTGATATCAGAAGGCATTAAGTCGGGTGTAAATTGAATTCGGTTAAAACTCAAATCCAAAACATCCGCAATGGTATTGATCAATAGCGTCTTTGCCAGCCCAGGTACACCTATCAATAGGCTATGACCGTTACAGAAAATAGAGGTTAACACACCTTCTACTACGTGGTCTTGACCAACAATTACTTTTGATATTTCTGATTTTAATTTATCGGTAATGTTTTTTAAGGCATCAGCTGCCTCAACATCATTTTTATACATTTCACTCATTCGTGTTCAGCACTTTTTTATTCGTTATCCAGGTGTCCATATCCGGACAAACCATATATTTTTCGTCAATCCAAACGTATACGTCTTTTCTAAACGTCTTACTCCACTCGTTTAGCGTATCCTGTTTCTTTTTTTCTAAGGCATACACCGATAATTTTTGATAATCTTTCTCCAAACTCGCTTTGTGAGGCGGCGTTTCAGATTTCAAATAGATTAGTCTAAACCAAGTAGAACCATCTTGTTGTGGAACGGCATGAGGAGGAGAAACACCGCCAGGTTTTAAACCTGAAACACGTAGAGCAACATCTGACTCTAAAGCCGTAATTTCTATTCTCGAGGTGCCAATGTTAGGGTCTACATAATACCCACAATTCGCTTGTGTATTTTCATCCGTACTGTATTTCGCAACAGCTGCACACCACGTAATAGAATCGGCTTCAATTAATCTTCTGATACGACTCATCTCCTTCGATGTTTTCTCTAAATCCGAATCCAAGATCTTAGGTCTGATTAGAATATGTCTCGCATTGGCAATTTCACCTTTTCGTTCAATGAGTTGAATGATGTGATAGCCAAACTGTGTTTTAACAATTTTAGAAATAGAATCTTTTTTAAGTTTAAAAACGGCCGCTTCAAATTCAGGAACCATTTGACCACGTTTAAAGTCTCCTAACGTCCCACAATCTTTTTTAGAACCTTGGTCATCTGAATATATGGTAGCTGTTAAACAAAAGTCTCTAGAGCCTTCTAATAATTCCTTACGAAGTCGCTCCGCTGTTTCTCTTGCATACTTTTCTGCTGCGGCACTTGGCTTTGGCGCAATAATGAGTTGGGCAACTTCTACTTCTGAAGCAAAATCAGGCAAACTGTCTTTGGGAATGTCTTCAAAAAATCTGCGCACTTCTGTTGGACTCACTTTTAAATCAGAAATAATAGAGTTTTGGGCTTCCTGAATCTGCATCTCGTCAGTCATTTTCCGACGCATTTGCGTTTTGTATTCAATCAAACTCATGCCTAAATATTTCTCGAGGTTTTCCATGCCACCCGCTTGGTTGGCATAGTAATCCATTCGTCGGTCAATTTCATAATTAACCCGTTCTTCGGGCACAACCAAACTATCTACGTCCGCTTTGTATAACAACAGTTTTTGAGTTAGAATTTGATCGAACAACTCACACTTTAAATCACCGTTGTAAGTAGGATACTGTAAACTCATTTGGTAGTAGGTCCGGTCTAAATCTGATTTTAAGACGATGTTTTCACCAACTACGGCAATCACTTCATCTAACACGCCAACTTTCTGTGCAGTGGCAGTGATGTGTGACCCAGAAATGAAACCGAGTAACAGGAATACCTGAATATATTTCTTCAAAATTTTTCTATTTTATTGTTACGGTATGCTTCTTCTACGATTTCACCTTCAATTTGTTGCAACAATTCTACTTTTCTTTTATGAATAATGATGTCTTTAATCCGGTCTTTTTCAAAATCGAATGGTGAGGTGTTGTGTTTTACCTTAAAATCTAAAATCTCAACAAAGTAAGAATAGTCCTTTTCTTCCAGTCGAACCAATCTGTGGTTGTTTAAATAACTCTCCTGATTGTAGGTCGTAATTGGTATTTCTTTTAACACATCATTAAAAGAAAGCCACACAGAATCTTGATAGAAGTAATTCGAATTACTCAGTTCTGAAATACGGCTTAACATGTTCAAGTTTTTCTCTCCACCAGCCTTAAACCGCTCCCAAAGTTTATCGTGGTTCATCACCTTAGTTGGGATAATGAAAAAACGGAGTCGAACGATGTTTTCTTTTAACTCAAAATTCTTTTTGTTGTTTTCGTAATACGCTGTAATTGAAGCGATATCAACAGATGTATCCAAACGGTTTGCCAATAACTTTTGCTCCATTTCATAAATCAACAAATCATTGTAGTATTGATTTACAAGGGCACTTTTATCCCGTTCTTGAGATGTCAGTGTTAATTCGGCTTTATCCAACAGCACTTTCTCTCGAATCCATTGTTGAATAAATTCATTAACCACTGCAGCACTGTCTGAGACAGCCACATTGTCGCCAACGCTATTCATCACCTGTTCCAAGTACAAGGAATGTTTTCCAACTGTAGCGATTAAATCTTTGCGCGTCTCTACACTGGGTGTTTTACATCCACTAGTAAAAGCCAGAAGGCTTAATGCATATAGAACATAGCGCGTACTCATCTATTTGTTAAGGAACAATTGATCCAAAGCACCGTCGAAGGTGACAACTGAATACTTAAGTTTTAAGCTTTCAATCCACTTGTCCTCCAAGTATTTTTGGTAGTCGGAAGTAACAGGACCTAAGGTTTCTTTTAATTCTTTTTGGGTTGGGTCAATGAGCTTTTCAATTTTTACATATTCTGTATTGTTTGTGCTCTTATCCTTAATTTTATGAAGCTTTTTGTTCCAATCAAGTTTGTCAATCTTTGCTTCTTGACCTTTTTCATACGTCTTATAAACGATGTTCACACCCAACGCATCTTCTTTATTGACAGCCAATAAGATGGCCTTGTCTGAAGAATCTTTTTTGAGATACTTCTTTACCAGTTTTGAAGCCGACTTAGAAGAGCATACATAAGATTTGGTAACAACTCTGTCTTTCCAAATGTACATTTCTCTTCGACCCTCAAAGAAAGCTTTTAGTCCCGCATTGTCTTCTGATGCTTTGTTCCATACCGTTTTGTTCGAAAGTTCAAACAATAAAATACCATCGCGATATTCCTGCATCAAGTATTTAAAGTCATCGTATTTGCTTTCCAAAACACCTTCTTCATACTCAAAGTTTTTATTGTCGCTATAACTCGTAAACAAAAGCTTTACAATGTTTTCCATCGACTCATTCGGATTCCTAGAAGGCGATTGACGCACACTTTTTATAAATGAACTAAAGTCGCTGCACGTATACTTTTTGTCCGCAATCGTAAATAAGACATTTTCTGATTTGTGGAACGATCCCGGTACCCAATTGAAAAACATTGCCGTATCTGCTAAAGACGCTACAAATTGATTTAAATTCTGAGTATTGACTGTGTATTTGTTCTCTGCCTGAATTCTTTTTAAAACAGCAGACTTGTTTAATTCACTTCTTGAATCACGTCCAATCTTCATCTTTATGGTTTCTTTAACCATGTTAAGTTCTGGAAATGGCTTTTGCTCAATTCGTTTAATAATGTGCCAACCTAAAGGTGATTTAACTGGTTTTGAAAAAGCGCCTTCTTTTAAACTGTATGCCGCTTCTCTAAAATCAACTGGTACATGTGAATCTAGACTTTTTATCCAGTTCAATTGTCCTCCCGATTCTCGCGTGTCGAAGTCTTCACTAAAATCATGAACCAATTTCCCAAAGTCTTCGCCCTTTTTCAAACGCTCATATAAAGCATCAATACGCGGCTTGTTGGTCTCATATTCTGATTCATTGTTTATTCTGATAAGGATGTGTGCTACTTTTATATCTTCTCGAGTCGCACGTTTATTAGTCACTTTAAGCATGTGGTAACCAAATTGCGTACGAAATGGTGCACTTACTTGTCCGACAGGCGTGTTGTAGGCCACAGTTTCAAAAGGGTAAATCATGTTAAAGACAGAGAAATAACCTAATCGGCCTTCATTTTTTCGACCATGTTCGTCCGAGCTACTATCACGAGTGATTTCTTCAAAAGTCTTCGCCCCAGAATTAATCAATTCTTTCCACCTGTTCATTCTATTCCAAGCTTCAAGCGTATCTTCAGGTGACGCAGCTGGTGAAAGGTGAATCATAAGGTTGCTTGCTTCAACTTCAATCTTCATTCTGTCATACGCTTCTTGTATGAGTTTATCCGTTACTGTTTTATCGGTTAAGTATGGCTGCGCCAGTTGTTTTCGGTAACCAGCTAATTCCTTGATAAAGACTTCATTGGTGTCCATACCAAGTGTATACGCCTCTTTTACTTTTAATTTGAAGCGAACGTATAAGTTCAAATAGTCTTCAAGTTCGTCCATGGTAGGACGAACATCTGGTGTTTTGTCATTTTTGCTAAATACGCGTTCGAACTCGGCACCCCAGATGGTATCGCCATCAACACTAAAAACAGCCGGACCACCTTTTTGTGCAAAGCTCATTGTGGCTGCACAAAAGCTCAGTAAGAAAAATATTTTTTTAACCATGTGAATCGTTTAAGCTCATTATTTATGAGAACCGCGAATTTAATGATAATCACTACTCAAAAGGTAAACGGAGTATCAGTTTTGGATTTACACTTCAGCCCAATTTTGCTTAAGTTTGATTTGTGCAAGATAGAAGAGATTTTATAAGATTTGGAGCCGCTGGTTTGGTGGGATTATTCGCGAATCGTGTAACCGCTGATATTACTGGCTTTGAGAACGTTCAAGAGAAAAACTTAGACCGTTCAAAGTGTTCTTGGAAAAAAATTCAAAACGAATTTTCCATCAAAAAAGACATCCGATACCTGAATACAGGCACAATGGGTCTTTCTCCGAACGTTGTTTCGGAGGCTGTAATACGACGTATGGAGATTGTTAATTCGACGGGTAGTTATAGCGGAATGGAACATATTGCGTTGGAAAAGTTGGCGACAATGATGGGATCAGAGGCGTCAGAAATCGCGATTACGCATAATGTTTCAGAAGGAATCAATATTGCCGCATGGGCCTTACCTCTTAAAGCGGGCGACGAAGTTATTCTCACAGATCATGAACACGTTGGGAATGCCTTACCGTGGCTTAATCGTAAAAGGCGAGATGGCATTGAAATAAAAATGCTCAAATTGACCAGTACGGCGGAATCATGTTTAGCTGATATTAAGAAATTAGTGACGCCTAAAACCAAAGTAATTGCTGTACCTCATGTGACTTGCACCACAGGACAAATCCTTCCCATCAAAGAAATATGTGCGTTTGCTAAAACTAAGGGTATCAAAACTTTAATTGACGGGGCACATGGCGTTGGTATGTTAGACTTAGACGTGAAGGATCTAGGATGTGACATGTATGCGTCGTGCTGTCACAAATGGATGTTGGGTCCAAAAGGGACAGGCGTGTTGTATGCCAACAAAGACTTAATTGAAGAATTAGACGCCTTGTTTGTTGGCGGATATTCAGATACTGGCTGGTTAATTAGTGAAGAGAAGTCTGAAATCACCGGACTTCGAGCAGATAGCCACCGATTTTTTTACGGAACACAAAACACCGCCTTATACGCAGGCATAAGTGCCGCTGCCGACTTTTTACAATCCATTCAGATACCGAGGGTCGCAGGACGAATTTCAGAGTTGAATCAAATGCTTTTCGAAGGCTTACATGGCAATAACAAGTTCTCTATTTTGACTCCCGAAGAACGACGGTCACGTGGCGGTATTCTTTCCTTTAACATCGAAGGAAATGATCGATTGATTTATGAAAGACTAAGAAAAGAAAAATGGATATTGCGCTTTGTTGGTGAAAGTGGTTTGAATTGCATTCGCGTTTCAACGCATATTTACAACAGTGAAGAAGAGATTGAAACGTTAATCAAGAATTTATTAAGTGCATGATACTTTTTGCCGGTAAGCTGAACCCAAAGGGGTCACTTATTGAACTACCGAATGACCTAAAAGAGATTGTTTCCAGTTGGCGTGAAACAAAGTCAATATCAATCCAAACATCTGGATCTACTGGCGAACCAAAAACCATTGTTTTGCCTAAAAATGTCGTGCAATGGAGTGCACATCAAAGTAAAAAAGCACTCAAGTTAACAGACGACGAAAAAATCTTGTTGTGTATTCCGTTTTCCAAGATTGGAGGAAGAATGTTGCTCGTCCGCAGTATGATTTTTAAATGGGATTTGCAAATTCAGGAGGCTTCCGCGAATCCGTTGTTAGACATTCCGTCAAATCATTCCTTCACTTTTGTAAGCCTGGTACCATATCAATTGACCACCATTTTTGCCGACAAAGAGTCAACCGAGAAACTCAAACGGTTTAAGACTATCTTAATTGGAGGCGCTGGCTTAAGTCGGGTATTAGAGAACGAACTTCAATCGTTTTTAAAGTCTTGTAAAACAAATGTGTTTCATTCATATGGTATGACGGAAACCGCAAGTCATGTGGCTTTAAGGAACGTTCACACAATGAAACCGAATACTTTTCGCTTGTTAGATGGCGTGAAAGTAAAACTTTCTAAATCAGGCTGTATGCGTTTTGATTTTGTTGAGGTTGATTGGGTGGTTAAAACAAAGGACGTCGGCCGGATTGATGATCGAATGATCGAATTTCTATCTAGAAAGGACGAGGTAGTGAATAGTGGTGGCGTCAAGCTTCATATACACGACATCAGGCTCGCAATCGATAAGATTTTAGAGGAGAATGGTTTATTGATACGATTCTTCCTTTGGAAACAATCAGATGACGCTCTGGGCGAAAAACTAGTACTGGTCGGATTATCTGGAAATCAAAATAGTGAAGCTGAAGAAGTGGTTAGACAATCACTTCCCAAATACGACGTTCCAAAGAAATTTTACTGGACTGATTATTTTGATCGAAAAGAATCAGGCAAAATAGATAGGCAAAAAACGCTTGATCAATTAATCGAAGTCGGTCGTTAACTTAAACCGCAACACACGACCGTTACCAGCGTCAGCAACGTACACTACTTTGTTTTTATAAGCGATTCCAGAAGGTTCATTGAATTGAGATAAACCAGTACCTCTTCCGCCAAACGATACGTTGATGTATTTGGTAGTGCTGTAACCTGGAGGTGGTTTGACTCCTTCAAATCCGTTTAATGAAAATAGGTATAACGAGTCCTTTTTAGAATCCGTAATGAAAATATGATTGGTACCATCGCCTGCTAACGAAACTCCTTTAGGGTCGCCAAACCGATACGGGTAGGTTAAAAAACCATCTGCTTCATCTTCTGTGGTCGACATAATACGTGGCTCATAAGTGGCCCCGAACTCAGTTTCTATATATTCAATGTATTGTACCTTAATTACACCTGTCGGCGATAAGCTTGAATATATAAAATCATTGTTTCCGTTCGCCGATATTTGAGGAGGTTGTACAGTTGTAACAATGCCAAACGGCAATTTGAAGTAATCTCTATACAAGGCACCATTTGAACTCACGGCAACAGGGGTTGCAAACTTATCTTCCGCACTAAACAACAAAACGGCATCATCTGGTCCGTCAAAATTGTTGCTTCCCTTTCCGTTTCTGGTCACGTAATATGAGTTGTTGGCCAATACGCCTATGCGGTTGAAAATCACGCCTGGGTCGGTGCTTGAGAATGTAGATTTATAGTAGAAAGGATGAACAATTTCTTTGGTAATTCTAGCATGACGTATTCCATAAAGTCCGTTTGACCCGTGTAAGTCAATCCGGTAAATACAAGTCAAATCGAACGTTTGTCCAGAGATTGTATCCGTTTTGGTGCCAATCACCAATAAGTCGAACCGTCGATCTTGAACCACCGAACGTGCACCCTGAACGCTAAACCTGCCCAACTCACGACCAGACTCGTCAAGTGATACTACTTCTTCGGTTCCGGCATCCACCACATAAATCAATTCATCAAAACCTGTGGTAATATCCACTGGGCGAATAAAGTTTGTTAACGCTGGTTGGATAGGTACGTAAGAAATGTCTCTAATCTGAAACTCTGGCGTATCGATAAAATCCAAATCCGTTTTGGTGCCAAAAAAACCATCACAACTAAACAGGAAAAAAGTAAGAAGTAAGAATGAGAAGTACTTTTTCATCTTAACGTTCCATTTTATTAAAGGATAATTGAATGCCAAAAATATGCTGGGTTCCCATATAATTGGTTGGGTTCATTCCGTAATTAATGTGCAATGGGTTGGCGCCTAACTTAGACTTGTAACCAAACCCAAATGATGGATAAGATTGTCCCTTAACACTTAATTTGTACCCCGTTTGAATTTGAATTAATTCGGAATATTGATATTCAGCACCAATGCGAATGTTCTCGGCATTGTCGTTAGGATTGTTGAGTTGCAATGAACCCACAATTAAGTGCTTGTCTTTTTTATAAGCGTCAATGGCGAATCCCATCTTAAAAACAGTTGGTAAGGAATATCGGCCCAATTCTAATTCTCCATCACGGTTGTAATCCACCTGAATACTTGAACCAGAAATGGCTGAACTTCCACCAAAATTTTGTACAACTACTGCGAAGCGCAAATTCTTAAAATCTGTTTGGTATAAAAAGCCTAAGTCGATGGCTGCAGTACTGTTGTTATACGTCTGCATCGTTTCATAAATGTAACTCAAGCCTATGCCCAAGCTAAACATTTTCGATAATCGAGTTGCATACGTGGCCTTGACGGCATTCTGACTCATGTTAAAATACTGACCCGTGCCATCAGGTTGAAACTCGGTGCGCACCATCATGTCGCCACTGTTTAATGAGTTCACTGTTAAACCCAGAGAGGCCTCATTTTGCAGCTTGTGTTGGTATGATAAAAATGATTGCTGGATGCCGGCACCAACCAATAAATGGCTAATCCCAAGACTGTTTTCAGTTAACGTTGCCAAAGCTGCGGGATTAGATGACGCGCTGTAGGCATCTACTTTGTTTGCAATACTTGCTCCAGACATGCCTGAGGACCGTGGGTTTAAGTCATTTTTTAAAAAACTTAAAGTAGATAGTCCGGCGCGTTGACCGCCAAAGTTTGGTAGGAGTTGTGCTTCAGATGTGGTGACACAACCAACGACGAATACCAAAATGAATATGTAAACTGGCCTCAACATGCAGCGGCAAATTTATGATTTATTGTTGTGTTTTAAGGGTTCAAGTGTTAAGGGTATGTTTTTTCTTTAGCAGATTGTTCGTGGTGTTTCAAAATCGCGAATTAATATTGCTGTTTTAAGTCAGATATGGAGCAAAAAGCAAACATCGCCGCAGAAGTATTGTGGAACGCAAATGAGTATAAAACGGTTTGTCAGCCAGTTCGAGAAATCATTGGAGAAACCGACATTGAGTTGGCCTACAAAGTGCAAGAAGTAAACAACCATAAACGGATTGAAGCTGGAGAAAAAGTAGTCGGTAAAAAGATTGGTTTAACCTCTTTTGCGGTGCAGAAGCAATTGGGCGTTGACCAACCTGACTACGGTATGTTGTTCGAAAGTACTGAAGTGAAAAATGGTGGTGAATTGGCATTTTCAGATTTAATGCAACCGAAGGCAGAGGCAGAAATTGCTTTTGTGATGAAACAAGATCTTGATGGTGAGGTAACCATGGAGCGATTGATAGCATCTATCGATTATGCCGTGGCGTCAATTGAAATAGTGGGCAGCCGCGTTGAAAACTGGAATATTCGCATCACCGATACCATTGCTGACAACGCCTCTGCAAGTCATTTTGTTTTGGGGGATCAGCCAAAAAAATTGGATGCATTGGATTTAGTTGGGTGTAAAATGATCATGACCAAAAACGGGGAAATTGCCTCAGAAGGAACTGGTGCTGCGTGCATGGATAATCCGTTAAACGCTGCTTTGTGGCTGGCACAGGTTATGGCGAAAAACGGGCAACCACTTCGAGCTGGTGAAGTATTGTTGTCAGGTGCGTTAGGGCCTATGGTGAATATTGCATCTGGTGATGCCATCACTGCTGTGATTGAAGGTCTTGGAGAGGTAAGTATAAATATTGTTTAATCACATTATACATTACCGTTAAGACTTGATTGTCCATAAGGGCTGTCCGCCCTTAAACCCGAGTTACTTTTTTTCTTAGTCAAAAAAAGTAACCAAAAAAGACAAGCCAAAAAAATGACTTCCATCGCTCAAGGCTATCGCCGCCCCCGCATTTTTGGCGGGCCAACGCTCTTTGTTTGTTGTCAGATTAATCAACAATGTGAAGCGTTGTTGGGTCTCACGGAAAAACTGACGATTGGGTCGTTACAGGTGCGCCGTGTCCACCTTCTAGCTAAGTGGTAAACTCCAAGCGAAAAACACATAAGTCGGATATGGGTCTGCTCCCTTTGCATTGAAACCAGTTAAAACGTAAAATCGAAAATGAGTTATTACAAGTAAGCCCTAATTTTGCACGTCCATCTCATTTCATAAAAACATCATTTTAAATGAAAGTAAAAACCGCAATAATTGGCTCAGGAAACATCGGTACAGATCTGATGATAAAGATAATGCGCACGTCTAAGGTTTTAGAAATGAGCGTTATGGTGGGGATTGATTCAGAATCGGATGGGTTGGCGAGAGCGAAACGTATGGGCAGTGCGGTGACGCATGAAGGAATTGATGGATTGATGAAGATGCCTGAGTGGAACGACATCGAAATTATTTTCGATGCCACATCTGCCAAAGCACATCATTACAATTTTGATAAAATTAAAGCCTATCCAGATAAAAAAGTTGTGGATTTGACTCCAGCAGCTATTGGACCATATGTAATTCCTGCAGTTAGTTTTAGTAAAGATTTCAACTTCAGCTTAGACTTAAACTTATCCAACGTCAATATGGTAACGTGTGGTGGACAAGCCACGATTCCAATGGTGGCGGCGGTAAGTAGAGTTGCCAAAGTACATTATGGGGAAATTGTGGCGTCAATAGCTAGTAAGTCCGCTGGACCAGGCACACGAGCAAACATTGATGAGTTTACAGAAACTACGGCTGAGGCGATTGAGAAGGTTGGCGGAGCGACTAAAGGCAAAGCCATCATTATCTTAAATCCTGCAGAACCACCATTGGTCATGCGAGATACGGTGTTTACATTAAGCGAAATGGCCGATCAAGAAAAAATACGCGAAAGCATTCACGCTATGGTTGCGGAAGTACAGCAATATGTACCTGGATATTCACTTCATCAAGAAGTGCAATTTGAAGAAATCCCTGCGGATAAACCTGTCTTCATTGAAGGAGTCGGGCATGTTTCAGGCTTAAAAACTTCCGTATTGTTACAAGTGGTAGGTGCAGGTCACTATTTACCAGAGTATGCGGGTAACTTGGATATTATGACCAGTGCCGCAATGGCAACAGGGGAGCGAATGGTTGGTTAATTAATGATGAATTTTGAATGTTGAATGTGATGATTTCTATTCAACAAAAATCTTCAGTCTTGTTTATAGACGAAGGAAATTACACTCAAGGAACAAGACTTTGTTTTGTTACCTCTCTGCGCCTACTCTGCGGACTTTGTGTTAAAAAAAACTTAGGAGTCCAGCGAGCGAGAGATTTTTCACTGTTATCAAATGACGCGATCTGAAAATCAAAAATCTTCAATCTGAAATCTAAGTAACCACCAACTTCTGATACGGTAGTTTCTCCATCTTTTCTACCTCTATAGAGTGGTGACCATTGTCGGAAGAGATTTTGCCAAACAACTCATAAATACCTTTTCCTGTGATTTTGTATTGACGAAATGACGGCGGGAAATGGACAGAGTCATAGAACTTTCCTTTCATATCCATAAAGGTTCCAAACATCATTTGTTGCGGATACCGCCATCGGGTAGTGGTACGCTTTCGATGAACCAAATATCCCAAAATCCGGACGTTTTTTCCAACCAAATCGGGGAAGTCGTCGGAAAATATACTGTTGTCTCCAACACTATGTTCTAATAAATCAAACGGCGAGCACAACGGAAAACCAAGCTGTTCAATTTCATCATAGGCGTCTTCAAAATCCATAGGTTCAAGGCTAGGCACATCCACTTTTTTAATGTTGCCATGCCCAAACAAGGAGTTTGTGTTCGACAATGCTTTTTTATCGGATCCAAGCATAAAATGGGCCTTCCAAAGCAACGCCGACTTAGTTTTTTTGGTAAACCTAAAAGCGTTGGTACGGATTAATATGATCAACATTTCTAAACTGACTGGCACACGGTCGACAAAGTTTTCAATGTTTTCAAATGCACCATTTTCACGCCGTTCTTTAATTAAATGTGTAATGGTATGTGCCTCAAGATTTTTGACATGCTGAAACCCAATAATGATTTCTTTACCGCGAATGATGGTTTGAATTTCGGCTGTATTAACGCATGGTGAACTCACCTTGGCTCCGTTGAGTCGAGCTTCCTGCAAATAGTGTTCGGTGCTATAAAACCCACCAAAATTATTCACAGTCGCGACCATGTATTCCAACGGGTAGTAGGCTTTTAAAAACAGACTCTGATAACTCTCCACCGCATAACTGGCTGAATGTCCTTTGGCAAAGGCATAGTTCGCAAAACTCTCTATCTGACGCCAAATTTCTTTGGTTAAGGTAATTGGGTAACCCTTGGCATCACAGTTGTTGAAAAACTTGTCTTTTACTTCCACAAACTCTACACGCTCGCGAAACTTCCAGCTCATACCTCGACGTAGTAAGTCGGACTCTTCCAAGGTCAAACCAGCGAAATAATGGGCGACTTTTAACACATCTTCTTGGTACACCATCACACCATACGTTTCATTCAAAATCTCACCAAGTACAGGATGTGTTGCCGCTCGCGCGGATGGCGTTCTATGTCGCTTGATATACTCTTGCATCATACCACTTTGTGAAACACCTGGACGAATAATGGAACTAGCCGCCACCAAGCCTTTATAATCATCCACTTCCAGTTTTTTCATCAAGCCACGCATGGCAGGACTTTCGACATAGAAACAACCGATGGAGTCTCCTTTTCGCAACAAGGATTTTACTTTTTCATCCTTCTTAAACCGATCAATATCGTCAATGTCAAAGTCGGGAGCCGAGGGTTGGTTGGTTTTGATGATTTGTAAGGTGTCTTTGATTTTACCTAAACCACGTTGCCCAAGAATATCATATTTATGAATGCCCACGTCTTCAGCAATGTGCATGTCGAAGTGTGCGGTAGGAAAGCCCTTAGGCGGCATGCTCGTAGCACCGAAATAGTGAATGGGTTTTTCGGTAATGATGATACCACTCGAGTGGATACTTAGGTGGCTCGGCAAACCGTGAATAAACCGACTGTATAAAACAGTAAGTCGGGTAATTTCATCTAGTTGACTTGGGTCGTCGGTGTGTTGTAGTTTTTTTATTTCGTCCGCAGGCAAGCCAAGTACTTTACCAATTTCTCGTATGACTGACTTCTGTTGAAACGTAATGTACGAACCCAAAAGCGCAGTGTTGGGATACGTGTCAAAAATGAATTTTGTCACATCATTCCGGTCACGCCATGAAAAATCTATGTCAAAATCGGGAGGTGATTTTCGATTGGGATTGATGAATCGCTCGAAATACAAATCCAGTTCAATGGGATTGACATTGGTGATGCGCAGCAGGTAGGCAACTAGGCTATTGGAGCCACTTCCTCTTCCAACATAAAAATAGCCTTTACTTCGGGCATAGTTGACGATGGTTTGGTTGATTAAGAAATAGGGAACAAACCCACATTGATTGATGACGCGGAGTTCCATTTCCAATCTAGTGGTAATCTCTGGAGTTAACTGATTATTGAAACGATATGCCAAACCCTCATTCGCCATTTGTTTGAGCATGTCAAAATCGGAAGCAGCATTTCCCGTAAAGCTTTCTTTGTTCTGTGTTTTTCCCTTTAAGTTAAAATCAAAATGCACGCTACATTGCTCTAATAATCGGTTTGCATTTTCGATGAGGTGCGGGTATAATTCGTACGTGTTTTTTTCAATTTCTTGGGATAAAAACTGGTGTTCTTGTAGTCCTTGTTCCGATGTTTTAAGCTGACTTAACAACACATTTTTGTCTATAGCTCTGAGTAGTCGGTGTGTGTTAAAATCGCGTTTGGTGCGAAAGGTGACAGATTGCAATGCCACGCATTTTGCCTCTGAAAATTGTGTTTTGTTTTTGAGTGCCCAAGTGCGTTTGTCGGACGGCGTAATGCCGACAAATTCATTTAATCGGAGTTTTCGGGTTGGGGCATTAAATAGGGGGTAGATGATAAAAGCATCTTCTATCTCAGGAGCTTCATCGGGCACATCAATTTTTAAGGCCTGTAATTGAGAGAGGTATTCATTGATTTTTTGAAAACCATAATTCGTTTTGGCTAAAGCGATAAACTTTTGATCGGCGCTGTTCCTAAAATCAACACCCAATACGGTTTGCACGCCTTGGTTCTGGGCTTCCATGGCATAATACAAGCTTCCAGAAGTACTGTTGATATCGGTTAATGCCAGTCTGGTGACTCCGTGTTTTTCTGCTTCCTCCAGCAACTCCTTCGGCGACATGGTGCCGTATTTGTAGCTGTAATATGAGTGGCAGTTGAGGTACATGGATAAGTTGAAGTTGAAGTCTAAGTTGAAGTTGAAGTGTAAATGTGTTTATGTGTCACTTTTCTATAATTCTATAATTCTATAATTCAATAATTCTGTAATTCAATCCTTAATCACGCATTCCGATGTGCAGGTACCACGTTTGGTTCGCCGCTAAACGGGTTGCCGCGTCCAAGTCCTTTTATTTGAACCGCTGCGCTTCTGCGGACTGAATTGGCGCCATATCTGTTTTTGATGTGGTCCATTGCTTGGTACAACTTCAACACCTTGGAGCTGTCGTTAAACAAGTCTATTTGATGTCCACCACCAGCCAAATCACTGAGTCGTACGCCAATCAATCGAACACGGGTACGTCGGTTGTACAACACTTTAAATATGTCTTTGGCAATGTCGATTAACGTGTGGTCGCACGATGTATACGGAATCTTTTTTTGTTTGCTATAGGTCTGAAAATCGGCATACCGAATTTTGATGCTGATGCAGGAAGTGACTTTATCAGCCCGACGCAGTTCGTACGCCAATTGTTCCACCATGGCCATCACCATCGACTGAAGTTTGATCACATCAATGGTGTCTTTTTCAAATGTACGTTCGGTGCTGATGGATTTTTTTTCGTGGAAGGGAATGACAGGACTGTTGTCAATTGCATTGGCTTTATACCAAATACTTTGTCCGTTTTTACCAAATGCTTTTTCCATCAATTCAAGCGGCATGTCTTGAACGGTTTTTATTTTTCGAACACCCATACGGTTTAACAAGAAACCTGTTTTGGCACCAATCATCGGAATTTTCCCGATGGGTAAAGGAGCGAGAAAGGGTTTTTCTAATCCAAAATCAATATTGATTTGATTGTTGGGCTTGGCTTCTCCCGTAGCAATCTTAGAAACGGTTTTGTTTTTCGACAGACCAAACGATATCGGCAAACCAGTTTCTTTGATAATGCGTTGACGTAAGTGGCCTGCCAGTTTGTAACAGCCAAAAAACTTGTCCATACCCGTTAAGTCTAGGTAAAACTCATCGATGCTCGACTTCTCTAGAATGGGGACTTCTTCTCTTAATATTTCGGTAACGATTTTGGAGTATTTGCTGTAAACACCTGCTTCACCGCGTATAACAATGCCTTCTGGACACAGCTCTCTCGCCATTTTCATCGACATGCCTGAGTGTACGCCAAACGTCCGCGCTTCGTAACTACACGACGCCACCACACCGCGATCACCAGTGCCGCCCAACAAGATAGGTTTGTTGTTGAGCTTGCTGTCCATTAACCGCTCTACGGATACGTAAAAAGTATCCAAATCCATATGGGCTATACTTCGAATCGACGACACGACTTTTCTTATTTTTTAAAATTGGGGGAAGCAAGATAGAACATTTAATGTCAGAAAAAATGACTTCCGTGCTTTTTAAAAACATTTGTTGGTAATGTGATTTTGTCCACATTTGAGATTGAATTCCACCGAACAGATGTAACAAATAATCTCTTTCATTAACCATTAATAAAAATCAATCTGAAATCATCAATCTGAAGTCATCAATCTGAAATCATCAATCTGAAATCTAAAATCAATTAATTATATCTTAGCACCATGAAAATCAAACTCCTTCTCACAAGTCTGTTTTTTTTCTGCTGGGCAGAATTTTCTTACGCCCAAGAGCCAGCAAAGGAAGAACCTTTACAGTGGTATCAAGTCCAAAAGAAAGCCGAATTTCCTGGAGGAGACGCAGCATTAGACAAATACATCGTTTCTAATTTTAACATATCCAAAGAGGCGAACAAAAAAGCAAAGTCGGGAACAATATTGGTTTCGTTTATAGTTGAAAAAGATGGGAGCATCACAAACGTAAGAATCATAAGCACAAGAAGATTGGGATACGGGTTGGAGGAAGAAGCACTTCGCGTGTTTAAACAAATGCCCAAATGGAAACCAGCCATACAGCGCGGCAAGCCTGTTAGAATGAGTTTTTCAAAACCAATCAGACTGACGTTTTAATTTAATATAGTGCGGAATGAAGCACTGCCATACTTGGTCTAACCCTAAAACCCATTGTAATGAAATACATATTTAAACAATCCTGCTTATTACTTGGCATTTGTGCTTTGTCACTCACAGCTTGTAAAGACGATACAACGACACCTAAACCGACAGATGAACCAACAACCGATGCCTTAGCGGTTTATAAAAAGATATACGGCGCTTCTGATATTTACCAAGACGGTGATTTTGTGGTTATTAAAACCAATGGATTACCAGACCATAAAAGTCCTTACTACCAAGGAACACAATGGTCAGATTTATACGAAGCGTATAATGGCAACAACCCGTCATGGAAAAAGAACCCAAACACCATTTCTGAAAGCAGTTTTGTGTTCCGTATTCCAATGAATCCAGTTGAATTGACTTCAGGTAACCAATCCACTTCTTTGGGTGCCATGGGTGTGGCCATAAATGGAGTTGCTTTGTACAACCAATATGCGGGTCCAAACAACCAACCCCTTACAGACGAGATCAACTCTTTTGACCAATACAACGGTCACCCACAACAGCAAGGGAATTACCATTATCACTTGGAACCAACCTATTTAACCGCAAACAAAGGACAAGATGCTCTACTTGGCTTTTTGTTAGATGGTTTCCCTGTATATGGCCCAATGGAAGATGGCGCGCTAGTTCAGGAATCTGCGTTAGATAATTATCACGGACACAAACACGTGACAGCCGATTACCCAGAAGGGATTTACCATTACCACATCACCAATACAGATCCTTATATAAACGGAGACGGTTTTAAAGGGACTCCAGGAACTGTTACGCGTTGAGACTTGGAATCATTTTTTTAGCCATGGTCGGTTTGTCTAGCTGTGATCGCTGGACTCATGTAACCGCAAATGTGGAATTTATTGAAGTTAAAAACGGAACGATTTATTTCGAAGGAGAGCGGTTTACAGGGAGTGTCATTACTTTCGGTTCTAATGACAAAGACACGGTAGGCTTGTATGATGTCAAGGATGGAAAGCAACTCGGTTCATTTCAATCGTGGTACGCAAATGGCGCAGTCAATGAAATAAGATTTTTCCAGAATAACCGGCGACATGGGTTTCATGAGAAGTGGTATCCAAACGGGAAAAAAGCGTTTGAATATCATTTTGATAATGGGGTGTATGTCGATACGCTAAAGGAATGGTATCCAAACGGTCAACTCTACTTGTTGTCGCATTACAAAGATGGCCAGCCAGCAGGCAGACAAAAAGCCTGGCGTGAGAATGGCGAGTTGTATTTAAATTACGACGTAGTAAATGGAAGAAAATATGGAAATGCAGGAATCAAACATTGTAAAAGTCTTTGGTCGGAAGTGCTGGATAGTTTGTAGCCTTTTCGTTTTTGTAGCCTGCAATGCACCTATAAGATCCGTGCCTTATTACCTTACCCCAGATTTAAGTCCGGTGTGGTCTAGTGACTCAATAAACGCACAATCACATACCATCAATGCTTTTAGTTTTACCAACCAAAACAACGAATTATTTGGCTCGAATCAATTGGCAGGTAAAATATATGTCGCCAATTTTTTCTTTACGGCTTGTCCTTCCATCTGCCCCAAAATGACCAATAACCTCAGCAAGGTGGCTGAACATTTCAAATCGAATCAACACATCGAAATTATTTCGTTTTCGGTTACTCCTGACATGGACTCAGTACCCGTCTTGAGGAATTACCACAAACTACACAACTTAGGGAAAAAGTGGCACCTGTTAACAGGTGACCAGTCGGAGATTTATACCTTAGCAAGGCAGTCGTATTTCGTCGAAGAAAGATTTGGTCTCAATGCGACATCCGAAGAGTTTCTCCATACTGAGCGTTGTGTACTTATCGACAGAAACGGGGATATTCGAGGAGTCTACAATGCAACCTTGTCATTGGATATGGAAAGAATTATCGACGATATCAATGCCTTATTAACGGAATGATAAGTAAATAAATAGTAATGTTTGGCGAATAGTTGTCATTAACCGCAAACAAATACGACAACTCGCTGTAATTAAAATAGTTTTGCGCAAAACCTGAATATGAAACAAAACATTCTTTACCTTTTAATAGGAACTATGTTCTTTACAGCCTGTAAAGACGATGAAAAAGAAACACCAGAACCAATTAAAATCAACACCGTGCCGGCTTTTTATTTGCCATCTGTTGATGGTGCGTATGGTTTAAATACGCCTGAGATGACTTTGATTGCTGATCAAACAGACAGAATCATTGAACCTTGGGATTTGGATTTTCATCCCTTTAGAGACAACGAACTTTGGATATTGAACAAAGGAACTGAGCGAACTGGTGGGAATACGGTAACGATCACTAATGCAGGTTTAGGAAACCAGAAAACGGAATGGAGAGAAGATGGAAATGCGTGGCATTTTATGGCCCTTCCTTCGTCGATGTCGTTTAGTAAAGACAACGGTAACTGGGCGACTGGAGCCGAAATTCAGGATGCTAACCGACAAGGTGGAACATTTACTGGTCCTACCTTGTGGAGCAGTGACATGAATGTATATGCAAAGCCTTCAGGTGGAAACGGTAGTCATTTAGACATGCTGCATAGCAGTCCGTATTCGATGGGGATTGAATGGGATAAAGGAAATGCCTTTTGGGTGTATGACGGTCATAACGGACATATCTGTTGGTATGATTTTCAATTGGACCACGGTCCAGGAAACTCTAATCATGATGATGGATTGGTACATAGATATCGCGAAGTACCTTTAAAAAGACTCGATGGCGTTTCAAGTCACTTGGTATTAGACCACGAATCTGGCTGGTTGTATATTGTTGATTCTGGAAATGGAAGGATACTGAAAATGAACACGAAGACAGGTAGTAAGCTAAAGGATTTGTCTTTATTCAACGAAGTATTAGAAGAGCACTGGGAAATGAGTGGTGTGGATTGGAAAATTTTTACTGATAAAGATCTTCAAAAGCCTGCTGGCATCGAATTAAGCAATAATGTTTTATACGTTTCTGACTACGAATCGGGTGTCATCATTGCATATGAATTGACCTATGGAACCGAGCTAGCAAGATTCGAAACAGGTAAAAAAGGAATTATGGGGATAAAAGCCGATAAAGACGGCAAGCTTTGGTTTGTAAGTTCATTAACGAACGAAGTCTACCGCATCGACCCCAAATAAGAGCTATTGATCTACACTATTAGTTTAAAAGCCATTCAGCAACATGCTGAGTGGCTTTTTTTGTTCTGTTATAAACCGCTGCGTTCCACTTTATTCGAAATTGCAGGAATGGTTTGTAAATACTCATAAATACAACCTACTTCATAATCTGTTAGTTGTGTGTATGGCAGCATAGGATATCGCAGCGCTTCTTGATTTTGAATCATACCCGTTTTAACTGCGGTTACAAATTGGTCTTTGGACCAAGTACCAATGCCCGTTTCTTTGTCGGGAGTTAAGTTAGGCGTAAGCATCACTTCTCCTTTTTCGTTTAACGGTTTATTACCACCCCCAAAATATCCTTCACTTTGCGTTGGGTGTAAAAAGTCGACCGATTTAAAATCGGCGGAGTGACAGGAGAAACAATCGTAATTGTGTGCGAGGTACCTTCCAAATGCTACTTCGTCGGCTGTATCTGGCAACGACAATTTTGTCAATGGCATAGGAAAAGGTTTAAACGCCACACGACATAAAAGCTTTGTTAAAAAACTAGGTTCGCAGGGTTGGTCAGGCGTTGCATCAGCCTTCATCATCGGGTCATCAGACCTTAAGAATGAGATAATGGCGTCGATGTCTTCATCTGCCATATTGGGTAGCTTCGCCATGTAAGGTGGCGCATATTTGCCATCTTTTTTAATACCAGTACGCAATAAATAGATGAGTTCCGAATCGGTCCAATCTCCAATACCATGTGTTTTGTCTTGGGTGATGTTTTGGGAATAAATTACCCCAAATTCAGTAGGTGCATCGAGCATGTGTTTACCTGTCAATTTTCCAGTTTCTTGGTTCATGTGACAACTCGCACAAAGGGTGGTGACAATCTTTTTTCCTTTGGCAATGGACTCAGGAGTGGAGACTACTTCATGGTCGATTTTCTCGACTTCATACGACGGAATTCCACTAAAATTGATGTACAATGCGGCGATTAATATGAGTATTAAAATGCCGCCTAAAAATTTCAATATCTTTTTCACAACAAGGTCAAGTTATTTAAAACTAGTGAAACTTGCAATTTTGTGACAAAATCAATCTTAAGTGAAGGACCTATTTTTTGGATAAATGCAATGTTTTTAAAACCTAGGTCGAATGAAGGTAGAAGATTGATGGCCACCCCAATCTTTGAGGAAGTGGCAGTAAATCACGATCAAATCACTTGAGACATAGTAACTTTAATGAACTAATTAATGCGACAGAACCGTATATTTTTGCATTACTTAACAAATAATATAATATCCAGATGGCTTACCATTTTTTCAATACAAAACAAATCACCCATTTGAAATTTGCTTTTCTTCTTACCTTGTTTACATCACTCTTTTGTGTAGCGTGCGATATAATCTCTTCTCCAGAACCAGATGAAGATCCTAATCCATCGCCCTATAGAGATTGTACCAAAATATCAGATCCAGCATTCATTATGAAGAGAGGTGGCCTTTATGGAGATTCTACTTTTCTTCACATGTCTGGAGACATTTACGTAGAGGTATTAGACCACGTTGCTCGAGTAGATGTTTCTGTCAGTGGGCCTTCATTTGGTTTTTCAGAAGGACATGCTGAGTCGTACCAAGTTACGGGATTTTTGGAAGAAAATATGGAGTGGCTAGACGATACTCCTCTCTGGAAACTCCCTTTTGTAGTAAACGAAACGAATAGAGACTACTCTTTTGAGGTAACATACTTCTGTGATAATGAGGAAGGTGAACCTATAGAAAGTCATTCGAAAATACTCTTGTTTAATCCGGGCGACTTGTGTGACGATGGAGGAGTATGGACAGGATCAGAATTTATGTCTTCTGAGCCGCTCATTAATGGAGTAAATACTGGAGGTATGAGCGTACCGAGAGATAGTTTTGACTTTAAAATCAAAACAAGACTCCCTGATGGTGGAGTTGGAGTTGATATGTTGATTTTTCCGATAGAAAAAATAGAGTCGGCTACGGTAGAATTGAGCACAAAGTCGGGTGGAATGTTCTCACGTCCTTTGGGACTTGGTTGGAACATAACTGAAAATGAGTCTTTTCTGAATTCGAAAGTCAACCTCGAAAGCCTTTTTACAAAAGTAGAGTTGGAGAGTGCCGGAGCTATAGGTTTCCGCATAAAACGATGTGGCGGCAAAGAGTATTATACGACTTTTCCGTTGGCGAATTAAACTCCAATTTACAGTCAACAAATAAAAAAGGCTTCACATCTCTGCAAAGCCTTTTTTTGTAAGTTGTGGGCCGACCTGG
>Ga0055584_100000218_pt1 | contig 53733 bp, 49 predicted proteins | sample OSDHelmetaG_FD_58716 | JGI IMG/M metagenome (GOLD analysis project Ga0055584, IMG submission 58716) | Pelagic marine sediment microbial communities from the LTER site Helgoland, North Sea, for post-phytoplankton bloom and carbon turnover... | ecosystem: Environmental > Aquatic > Marine >... | reverse complement strand
CGTTTCCCCAAAGATGTCTGCGAAATGGATACCTGTTGAAGATGCAGAGTCTACCAGACCTTTTTTACCATTTGTCAGGTTCTCAACTTTATCCCCTTCATAGACACCCGCATCATCAAAATCCTGCGAAGTATCGTAAAAGTATTCTCCCGATTCGCTGGTAGCGGTGCCGGAAAGAAAAACAGTATCAATATATACACCGGTGCAATCGGCGACCGTAGAATTTACCCAGATACATTGACCATCTGTTTCATCTACAGTGATAGTGGCTGAATTGTTGCTCTCAGATCTTTCAACCCATTCTTTTATTCCGTTACTTGTACCTGCATATAGTGATTTAGGATCTGTCGCCGGCTGCGTCGATGTAACTGTACTTCCGTCAGATGCCTTGGCTTGCCAATCAACACTGAAACCAGTATGAAATACTTCGCCTGGTTTATGAAACGAAAATAACCCCCGTCTGGTATTTGTAGCTCCGTTAAATCGGGGGATGGCATAAGCATCATTCGCAGAAAATGTGTTAGTTGTGCCATGCAGCAGTTCATCTACTGTTAATTCATTAATAGCTACACCGCCTGTAGCAACTCTCCCATACGAACTATCAGTTATATTGACCACCAAATCTCCTTCTTTAACGCCCATAGATATAAAGTCTGTATTTGCGTCGATCAATATCAACGGGTTCGCACCTGTTGTTCCTGTATTACTTCTTAACTTATATACATTACCATTAGTAAACGTATTATTAGCGCCACCAACCAATTCTTTTACGGTTAACTCATCATTATCTATAGATACAACTATACCAGCTGAATCATCTGTTATATTTTCTACTACGTCACCAATTCTTACATCAAGCACTTCAAAATTGCTATTGGTATCTTCTAATATAAAACTGGAACTACCTGCAGTCGCAGTGCCATTCAGTGCAGATGAAAGATCCTTAATTTCTACATAATATTCGTCGTCAATAGCAAATGCGTTATTCACCCCCATAAATAAACCGGCACCGATCGTAAGTGTATTGACCGAAACAGCTGTTACAATTCCGCGAGACCCGTCAGTGAGATTCCATACAATATCTCCTGCATTCACACCCCATTTACTAAAATCCATATTTGTGTCAATTAAATTGCTGCTACTAGAAGTTGTCATACCTTCCAGAGCTTTTATATCTGATTTTGGATCTGCAAACTGTGTTAACCATGGCAATGCGCCATTCGTATTGTGATATTTTGAGAGCATATTACTCACTTCACTTAATACTCGTTTTTTCAACCCAGCCATTAACTCATCTATAGTAACAAACACAAGTTGGTCGTTAAAATTATCACAATCATCATCAGTTAATGCAGCATCTGGATAGATTACATATTCAAGATTAGTAGTATCACTATGATCATAGGTCGTACCACCAGTTACCACACCAGCTGAACATGTGCCTCCAATGGTTATGCTGTCCAGGTAGTTTGATGCTGCGGGTGTAGCACTACTCCTGTCCTGATTTTCATTGGTGAACCCTGGTGCTATTACAACGAAGGCGACCCGATCTGAAATGACATTCCCATTTTTGTCCCTGACAGTTATCCAGTCCGTATTTTTATCCAATAAAGCCATGGATATAAGAGGATACTCAGGAGTTTCATAGATCAAATTGTGGGATACCGCATACCAAAGTTGTTCACCGGATGAGTCTAAAGCATAAGTTCGTAATCCCGGTAAAACAGCAGCATCTTTACAGGGAGAGGACACTTCTCGCCATGGCAACTTTCCCAGTAACAGATTGTTTCCAATTGCTCCTCCGTTATAACAATCGCTGTCGCCATCATAATCTCCATCTCCATTTCTATCCGGCATCGGCAGAGTGCCAGGATAGGTTGGATGACTAATTGCCCAACCTAATAAGGCATTCTTAGCTTCATAAAGAGACTGAGCAGTTTCCACCCCATTGTTTGCACGGCGTATGCTTGCGTTTAGCTCTCTCACCAGTGCATAGGATGCGCCGGTAACAATTATCAGTAGAAACGCTAATAAAGCGGCGCCCGATTGTTTATTTGTAGGCATTGCTGTGCACAGGTTAAGTATTCAATTTGATACTGTATTTCTAAGGCCTGGAAGAAGCAGGCCTCTTATTTGTACTGTCTGCCTCTGTGATCTTTGTTTCCGATTCTTCTATTAAATCTTTATAGTCTTCTGAGACCGGATCAAATGTCTGTCCAACATTTAGATTTACGATCGTATTAGCACTTGGCACCTTTATCTGTACTCTGTCTGCTTCAATATCGCCTACGCTTATATACTGCAAAGAGACACCACCTTCGAAAGTATTATTCTCATTTATCCAGGCAGTATTTTTACCGTCATTTCTGTATACAAGACCACGCACTGTCAACGCATTAACAGGGGTCTCATCGACATCCGTCGTTTCTTCTTCCAGCTCGACTACTTCTTCTATCACGCTGACCTGAATGCGGCCTTCCTTCTTCCTCAGCTCATCCAGTTGTTTGCGTTCTGCTGGTGTTGTATAGAGTCGTCCAAATTGATCACTTGCAAAGGCGGGTTGAGTAAACATGTTGCCAAGTAAGACAATAAATAAAGTATTTAGTTTTAGCTTTTTCATACTGTCACTTTCAATTCAGTGCCATCTGCTAATTTTATTGAATGCCAAATTAGTTCACATTTCACATTAATATTCGCTCTGCTCGGATCATCAGATATACCTTTGCCCTGGGCGACAATTTTACAATTTGAAACGTTATATGCTCCACTGGCGTTCTTATCAAGAAACTCGAACAAACTAAACATATCGCCTTCGTGTAATAACTGCATATCCAGACTCATGGTACTTCTAAATAGTGTGTATCTTCCCATTACCACAGGAAAAGCCGGGGTATAAAGTTCCTGAGAACGGATATCATAGCTAAGGCCAGGTATTTTTAACTCCTCTCCGGCCTGACGTAAAGTTTCCACCCAATTGAGTCTGAATTCACGGCCAAGCACCCCTTTTTCGTACAATTTGATGAAAATCGGAAAATATTTTTTGATTAATTTCTCTTCCTCATCAACGGCAAAGTACTTATTGCTGACCATTCGAAACGATGCGTTGTTACGATTGTACTCTTTCAGCATTTTATCTTTGAAGTAGAAACTCCCACTGACCATCGCGCCACTTAAGGCCAGACATACGAATAGAATAACCATCGACCATCGTAATATTTTCCAATCTATATCACTTTGCTTCATCAGCAATCCCCACTACCAACCTTAAAGAAAATGCGGCTATTCTTACTTGTGATTGAGTGTTTCCCTGCATATTTGTTGAAGAACTCACGTCAAGTGGCAAAGTAATTATGCTTACATCATGTGCTGACTTTTGTTTACGCAACTCTTCCGCAAATTTGTTTATTGATTCAATAGCCTTACGAAAATCACCATCGAAGGGATCCAAATGTCCCTCTATGAATGAAACATGGTAAAAAAGATAGCCAGTTTCTGCTGCATTTACGTTACTAAAACCAATATTATTTTGTGCGCCTGTATTTGTTTGTTTTGAACCACCTACATCAATATTCGGATCAATAGTTGTTACCCAGTCAATGTTATCTAGTTTTATAGTGGAATATTTGTTTAGTCCTCTACTCAGCACCTGCAACATTTCCAGCGGCGAAGTTTTATATTTATTTAAACTATCAGATAACTCTACAGCCTGTTGCAAATCCCGAGGCTCAACCGGGGTTTCAGGTAAACGAGCACGTGCCATGTCATAGCGGGTCGAATAAAACTGTCTTCTAAGTTCAGCCGCTGTACTTTGTTGTTTATATGACAGACCACTTACGAAGTTATATCCACTCCAAAACACTGAAGCTACCATTAATACCAAACTTGCGGCCAACATAGAAAAGCGCATATTGCGCATTGAAAAATACTTTCTTTCAGAAGGCTCTGCATATTGATTTGATGGTGCTTTTTTCAATAAATGAGAAACAAATAATTGATCGCTAAATGGCGCCTTTACTCTGGTTTTCTGCTTGTTCTGCTCCGCCAACTCATTAATATCTATCAGGTGGTATTTAACGAGTTCATTATCTTCATATAATGCTTTTGACTCCTTAAGTAAATCTCCGGTCAACAAAAAAACAACATCTAAGGGCTCATCATTCGGAATGATGCGCAGGCTGTTGACATATCTTTGTATTTTTTCGATTTCATCTGCGATATAGGGCGCATAGGGAGTTGTGCCATATCGTGGCATCTGCACCAGGCGGCTAATTCTTAATTCGCCTTCCTGTATAAAAGTCTGACGAAGTCCGCTTATACTCTGCAAACTCACCACCAAAGTATGTTTTGTCGCTTCTGGCCGAATTTTTAATAAGGAACTCACTAACAGCGGTAAAGAGTAAATACCTGCTATTGGCGTTTTATGTTCACTAAGCATCTGCACCCAGGACTTTATCAGACTCGGGTTTGTAACCGCAGTAAACAAAAGTTTATCGTCTCTACGCCCGTCTTCCTCGCGCCCCTGCATTATGCTGTGCGTGTAGGGAGTGTCACGAAATAGCCTTCCCAGTTTTCTGCTTAATAATGCTTGTCTGTCAGGGCCAAATACATGTGGAATTGTTTCTCGTCGAAATTCTTCTTCAAAAACATCAACCAGTATATAAAAAGGACTGTTTGCTGTTTCATCTAAATAACGATTGAAATACTCACGCCCCTCTTCGTTAATATCAAACAAATAGGAGCTAACGATATCGCCATCGTGCCAATGATAGACAGCTACTTTATGTGCACTTATAAAAAGTGCTCGGCGGTCAAAGTAACTAAATTTTGATGTTAGCAATGAGATCATATATCGGACCCAAAATAGAAAACATTACCCAGCCAATGATGGCCCCTAGTACAACAGTCATTGCAGGTTCTATCATGGTCTGCAATCGTTCTATGGCTTCCCTTACATCGCGCGTATAATAATAGGCGACATTCTCCAAAGACTCTTCCAATGCACCCGTGCTTTCACCCACTTTAATCATACGCAATACCAGTGGTGGAAAAAGCTGAGTCGACTCAAAACTTTCACTTAAACTCTTGCCATCCGCGATTAACTGACCGACATTGTGCATTGCTATCGCGACTGCACGATTGCCGGCGATTTCCTCTCCCGTTCTGATGCAATCAATAATGGTTATGCCGGCGGCATACATCATTGCAAAATAGCTGGCGAACCTCGCCAATATGATCTTTCGCACTATGGGCCCAAGCACCGGAATTTTCATTTTTAGCGTGTCGACCGTTAAGGCAAAACCGGGGTTAAATTTGACGCCAAGCATTATGCAAATGGTGACTAAAATCGGAGTTATTATTATCAGATACCAGTAATCCACAAATACATCTGAAACAAATATAAGCGCTTTTGTATGTGCTGGAATCTCCTGCCCCATTGTTTTAACAAAACTGAGCAGCTCAGGCACAAGATAGACCATCAGAAAAAGAACCACCCCAAGCACTACGGAACCAACAAAGGCAGGATAGGTAATAAGTTTTTTAGTCTGCGTGGCCATCTCATCTTGCCACTTCATATTTTCGTTTAACTTGGAAAATACTTTTGTAATTTCACCCGTTTGCTCTCCAGCCTTAACTAAACTGGAAAACACGTGAGTAAACACACCGGGATAATCCTGCATTGCCTGTGATAAAGTTTTACCACCCTCAATTGATTCGGTCATCGCTGAAATTACTTCTTTCAGATTGGGGTTATCTGTACTTGCGACCAAGTCCTCAAGACTTTCAAGAATAGGCACTCCGGCTCGCGAAGTTTGTTCCAGATGAAAACAGAAAAACAAAAGATCTCTTCGGGTTATACCTCGGCCCGATGCACTCTGCGCTGGCGACTTTACTTCCTTATAGTTGACCAGGTCGAGTCCCATCTTTTGCAAACGCATTTCCAGATCAGCTACGTTAGCTGCATCTGCTTTGCCATTGTGCACTCTTCCTGTTGAGTCTATCGCTTTGTATTGAAAGAAATCCATCGGCTTTAGTTCTGTTTCAATCGACTGGTTAGATCGACTACACGAGACACTTCATCAAGACTGGTAGAACCATCGCGAACGCGATCTGCTGCTGCATCAACGAGAGGTTTAAAGCCCTTTGATAATGACATCCGTAATAATTCTTTTTGAGTACCGCGCCTGGCGACAAGCTCGTCCATATCACTATCAAAACGCAGGATTTCCATAAGTGCGATACGCCCCTTATAGCCCTGATTCTCACAGGTGACACATCCTTTTGCGCGAAAGATATTCTGCTGTCTGTCTGTCCCTTTCAGGCCGAGTAAACTACGCTCCAGATCGCCGAGCTGATAAGGTTCTTTGCAGGAATCACATAAGCGACGTATTAACCTCTGTGCCACAACACCAATAATATTACCTGCCAAAATATCGGGTTTAACACCGATATCCAAAAGACGAGGAATCGCCCCTAACGCGGAATTGGTGTGCAAGGTTGAGAATACCTGGTGACCCGTCATTGCCGCTCTTAAAGCCATCGTTGCCGTATCTTCATCTCGGATCTCACCAACAAGTATTATGTCAGGATCCTGACGCATTAATGAGCGGATACCACTGGCAAAATCGAGTCTTGAGGTCTCGTTTGCGGACGTTTGACGAATCATCGTCATCGGGTATTCGACAGGATCTTCCAGAGTCATAATATTTACCGACTCTGTATTGAGATAACTGAGAATTGAGTACAGCGTGGTTGTCTTACCGCTACCGGTAGGACCCGTCACCAATATAATTCCTTCTGGTCTGGCAACCATTAACTTCAACATTGTTTTTTCATCATCGTGCATATCCAACTGATCGAGTGGCACGATACCTTTTTGTCTGTCGAGAATACGCAGCACAATATTCTCGCCATAAACGGTAGGTAAAGTTGAAACACGAAAATCGACTGCGCGTCCGGACAATGATAATGAAATGCGTCCGTCCTGAGGTGCTCGCGTTTCAGCAATATCTAAGCCTGCCATCACCTTTAAGCGCACAGCAATCACCGACCAGTAGTTTTTGTGCAAACTACGAATTTGGCGTAACACGCCATCAATACGATATCTAAAGCGAAGAAAGCCTTCTTCAGGTTCAAAGTGAATATCTGACGCACCTCTTTTTACCGCATCAGATAATAAAGCGTTTACCAGACGTACAACCGGTTGGCTATATTCATCAGTTTCTGCATCCAGACTCTTATAATCAATTTCACCGGTTTCGATTTCATTTAAAATTCCATCTACTGAAAGCTCGAAGCCATAAAACTGGTCGATCGCTTTTTCAATTTCTACTTCACCAGCGAGCACGGGAATAATTTCAGCACTACCCGCTAGATGCGCACTTAATTGATCCAGAGCAACAACATTGAATATATCAACCATCGCCACCGTCAGCTGACCGCGGCTAGCGTCGAAATTAACCGGTAAAGCTCGCAAGCGTCGCGCCATGTCTTTTGGGATCATTCCGACAGCTTCACTATCTGCTACAGCACGATTTAGATCGACACTCTCTTGTCCTATTACACCGCCAATGACATCACGGATAATCGCTTCAGTCGCAAAACCAAGACGAACCAAAATTTTACCAAGAGGATCTTTGCTTTTCTTCTGTTCTGTTAGTGCGATTTCAATCTGATCAGGCGTGGTAACACCTTTATCAACCAGAATTTCGCCGAGACGTCGATTTTTTTTAGGAGCGGCCAAAACTATTTCTTCACAATTTTGGTGAGACTTTCTATGCGTTTTATAACATTAGAAGAATCGAAACTTTCATCGGAGACATCAGCTAACTCAATTGCGGCGCTGTAATAGTCTAATGCTGGTTGGTACTGACCGAGATGATCAAGGCTTACCGCCAGATTAAACGCGTAATCGGCATTAGCAGAATTTAATCTGTAGGCATCAAAAAATGCCTGTTGAGCTTGTGCCCATCTGCTACTGGTTGCGTAAATATTACCCAACGTGAAATGCAAAACATGTGAATCAGGACTATCGTGCAACATAGTGTGTATCGTACTTTCACTCGTAAGCAGACTGGCCTTATCCTGTAAATTAATAAGCGCTACTTTGGCAAACTCATCGCGAGGGTTTATTGACAATAGCTGAGCGTAATATAGGTAAGCCGCATTAGTATCGCCTTTATTTGAAGCAATCGCGCCTAAACCAAGAAGTGCATCTCTATTGTTAGGAAATTCTTTTAGCACCGTTTCATACATCGAAGATGCTTCGTCGTAATTTCCGTTGTTGTAAGCTGCATAGGCTTGCCTGATTGTTTTTCCTTTATCTTCTACATTCTTACTTTTACTGATTTTTATAAGTGCAGGTTCCAGCGTAATTGTGTCAGGTAGCACCCCATCTTCTGCCTTTTGATCCGATTCTTCTGTATCAGATGAAGTTGGTTCAAGCATTGCAATATTTGTGTCGGGTTCTACTAGTTCACCATTTTCTGTAAGTCCTGATACATCACTGGGCTCCTCTTCTACCGGCATTTCCTCTTCAGCAATTAATGAGTCCTCTGAACCAGATTCGATTATTTCCTGTTCTACCGCATTGACATCAACTTCTGACACTGTGCCCGTGAGGTTGCCCGACATCGATTCAACATCAAGACTTTGTTCCAGTGGTGAAACCAGTTTCTCTATACCTGCAGCAACGTCAGGAGAGATTGCTGTCCTGTTCATTGGTGTCACGGCAAAGAAGTACCAAACGATACCAGCGACCAAAAGCAGCAAACACAAGCCTCCCAGAATCCACTTGAAATTACTGCTACCGGAACTTTTTGTGGTTCTTGTTGCTGCAAATACTGTTTGTGCGGCTACTGGCGTGGGTTGATCATCGCTGCCGATATCTTTGGTTAATTCAGAGGCAGGAATTCCTGGTAATGTTTCTCCATAAGTCTGAGACGCATCATCATCAGGAAAATATGCTTCACCCTGAACAGTTTCCTGAAATAACTCAGGGTTATCTAAAGCGACGCCATGAAATGTCTCATCCAGTTCAGCATTATTATCTTCGCTCTGTAGTTCGGCTATTGACGGCGTCTCTAACTTCGGACTATCTGGCTCATCAATCTCAATAGCTTCACGCGGAAATTCTGCCAGCGACAGAGTATTCATTGTCACATTCAGAGTTTGATCTTCCGTCCCCACTTCTGCTTCAGCAGAATCATCGATGGTCGGCATTTCTCGCGTTTCATCTGGTATCGAAAATGGTTCTAACTCGAGCTCTGCCGTGGTTGATTGACGAGTAGTGTTTCCTATCCCGGCGTTGGCATCAGAGGCGTCTGCCTCAAGAGGGCTTAGCGCTGAAGAAGACTCTGCAGCAGGATTCGGGTTAACATGCTCTTCTGGTGAGCCTTCTGCTTCCAGTTGGCGTTTTGCTGCCTCCTTTTTCTCCTGTTCGGCCTTTTTCAAGGCGTCCATTAGCAGACTCATTTCTGCTTACTCCTGATTTTCCTGGCCTTTAAGTCCGTTTGTGCGTGACTCCAGGAAAGACCGGAATTTACTTAGATCGCCGTCGAGACTGGGATTACGAATAACCGTCGACTGAATAAACATTACCAACTCTACCTTCTCATAATCGCTGGCTCTGGTCTTAAACGCTTCACCCAGACCAGGTATTTTAGACAAACCAGGTATAGCTGAATCGTTGGAACGTATAATGTCCTGCATAAGTCCACCTATCACCGCAATTTGACCATTATTCATTCTCAATATTGATTCCATTTCTCTTACCTGCAACTGTGGAACAGGGTTTGAGACGCCAGCATCGGCCAGAGCTGGATTTGGATCGTTTACAAAACTTAAGACTCTGGAAATTGTGGGTCTTACCTGTAGAACAATGGAGTCGTTCTGATTTATCTGTGGTGTCAGGCTCATCACAATACCGACAGGAACGGTTTTCGCATCTGTCGAAATGGCTGGATCGCCCGTGCCCGCCAAACTTGCAGTACCCGGTTCAACATCTACTTCAAAATACACAATGTTATCGACTACTTTTAAAATAGCCGTCTGGTTATTCAAAGTCATGATCTGGGGGCTCGACAAAACACTCACATCACCAAATTCTTCCAGTAATTTTAAGGAGCCGGTAATAACTTGCTCTCTGCTTGGGTTGGGATCCTGATAATTTAACAGGAAAGAACTAAGCGTCGTACCTACAGGCGTCGCCCCGGCTATCGTATTGGATACGAAATTGAAGCCTGCTTTTCCAGCTTGATTGACAAATGACCAGTCTATACCAGCCTGAAATTTATCATTCAAAGTGACTTCAACTATTGTTGCCTGTATTAGCACCTGCCTATTCGCGCCGACAGTCGCACTATCGATTAATTTTTGTACAGACTCATGTTGTTTTGAGGTTGCTTTTACATTCAGCAGACCGGCTTCTGGTAAAGGCACAACATTCTCCGACATGGTAACTTCTCCTCCGCTACCCCCACCGACAGCTTCTTCACCAATTATCCCTGAAATATTCGCCACCAGGTTTGCCCAAAAATGATTCGATAGAATGCTGGTTACTTCGGTCTTTGAAGTATTGGCTCCACCGCCACCACCTTCTCCACCGCTAACACCGGTATCGGTTGAAATCGATGCATCGGTATCCCGGGTAATATTTAAATACTCAATTGAATAGGCGCGAAAAAACGGCTCATCAGGTGAAATGAGAAGATTATTATTTCTAAATTCGTAGCGTAGATCGACCTGTCTTGCGATTCGGTTCAGTAATTGTTCCAGAGTCTGCTCGATTGCATTGATTGTAACAATACCATCAATGCTGGGATCAATATCAACATTCACTTTTGCGTCTCTTGCCAGCGCAAACAACAGTTCTTTTACCGGCACCTCATTAACAACAACTGTGTATTTTTCGACTTCTTGAGGAGCTTTTGGCTCCGGTAAAATGTGAGGCTGTTGCACCAGATCAGGAATATCCTTGGCCGCGGCTTCTGGGACCTGTGTATTGAGGTGACCCTCAGAAGGTTTGAAAGGCTCCGGCTGTAGCTCAGCACAGCTAGCTAAAATAATGCTCGCGGCTATGATGCTAATTATGTTTCGCATAGTCTTTACCAGATTCTAAGTTGGTTAATTCTCAAATATATCACTTATAAGTACTTTATTATAACCTTAAGACAAGTCTTTAAAAGTTAAAGATTTTCAGGTTCTGTAAGCGGCCTGTATAAGATCGAACTACAGAGCCTGCAAATATCACTAAATTGTGAGGAATCTGAGTAAAGCGCCACCTCTGGCGGCAAAGTCTCCAATTGCTTGCGCAAAACCGCCGATTCCCGCTCAGAAAGTCTAATATCGCCAAGATCCTGGATTTGAAACAGAATCGATAAATCAAGCAATTGACCAGCGATCTGCAACTGGGAAGAGGACTCCATCTCTTTATTATCGCTTTTGACAGAGTCAGATTGACTGAAGCCCTGCTTTTTTGTCTCTTTCATGCCGACAATAGTCGATTCCTCACTTAAAACGTCTACAGGCATAGCATTGTCACTCAGCTCCAGCACTTCTTCCCGCATGGGTTCAGGTTCGCCCTGCTTGGAGTTAGATATCATTTCTCGGCTTTCGATTAACTCTTCACTTCCGAGGTCTAAATCTATTTCTTTCACCGTTAGGTCCAAATCTTCATCCTGTGCTTCTGTTTCAAATTCACTACTCCTGGCCTTAGCACTTTCTGCAGCCAGGGAATTCGCAGATTCCTCACTGGAAAGACGAGGCATTTGACTGTTTTCAGCTGATTTCATCTGAAAATAGGCCACATAGCCTAGTATAAGAAGCAATATGCTTGCCGATATCAGGATTACCCAGATATTTGATTTTTTCGAGGTAATGAATTCACTGTCACGAGCAGCTTGTTTTACATGTGCAGCCGTCACTTCGTGAGTATTATCTGCATAAGCCGCCAACAGGGACTTATCAGCGAGAATATTAACCCGGCGCAAAAGACCCTTGGAATAGTATTCAATTTTACGGATTGCAGCATTACTAAACACCTCTCCTGCACGATGACCACTAGCACGTAAGCGAGTACTCACATAGTCTCTAATGTGCTCTTTCACAAAGGGGTTTAATTGAAAACTATAGGTGATGCGTTCTTTTAGCTGACGGATTTCAGGTTTTGAAATCAGTTCATCCAGTTCTGGCTGACCGAATAAGGCGATTTGTAATAGTTTACTTTGCTGAGTTTCCAGGTTGCTCAGCAATCGAATTTCTTCCAGCGTCGCGATTGGCATTGCCTGGGCTTCTTCAACAAAAACGACAACCTGCCGGTTTTCCGCATGTCGCTTTAGTAGGTATTCCTGCAAGTCATGCATCACCTGAAGACGCGAAGTGTCGGGCTGAACCGACAATTTCAACTCGAAAGCAATCGCGTGCAATATATTTTCCGGCGATAAGCTTGGATTCGCCAGATAGACCACTTCCACCTTTTCGGGAAGCTCTTTTTCAAGCATACGACAAAGCATGGTCTTACCACTGCCAACTTCGCCAACAACCTTCACCATTCCCTCGCCATTGAGAATCGCATAAATCAGGGCGTCGAGAACCGCGCCGCGATCGCCGCCCGGATAAAACAGGCTGGTATCAGGTGTGATGCGAAACGGTGGTTGTTTTAAGCCAAAATAATCGTAATACATGCCGTAATATTGCTATGAAGCTCTTATTGTTTTCAGTATTGCAGTTTCAGAGGTTTGGAGCCATCAAAACAGCTTGTTTTGCGGCTTTATGTTGTCAGTACTCTGCTCGTTCAATCAGTAACTACAGCTAAAATACTATAGCGTCCTGGAATACTCTCTCATTGTCACCTTACAATTAATCAAGGAAATCCGGTTAATCTGGCGTCGGAATCGATAGTCGTTGTAATCTGCTATAGAGAGTCGTTCGATTAATACCCAGTAAGCGCGCGGCTTTACTAAGGTTCCCACCACTAATTTTAAGTGCGGTAGTCACATAATGCTTTTCCCTGTCTTGTAATTTTTCTTCCAATCTAAAACCCTGACCTAACAATTCTTGTTCTACCCGTCCAAACATTTCATCCAGAGCATCAGAAGAGACCGAGTCAACGACTGTCTCCTGCTCAGCTTGCATTTGTTCCAGGCTAACTGTTTTACCGGGATATTTTGCGCCGAGACGAATAACGATATTCCGCAACTCTCTGACATTGCCGGGGAAGGAGTAATCCAACAAACTCTGCTTCGCCTCTCCACTCAATTCAAATGGTTTACCTGAAACTGCGTACATCGATTTGAAAAATTCCAACAATACCAGACAGTCTTCTTCACGCTCTCGCAGCGGGGGAACATTAACGGTAAGCACGCCGAGACGATGATATAAGTCTTGTCTGAATCGTCCCGTTCTTACCTCTTCTTTCAAATCCCGGTTAGTCGCCGCAATAATCCTCGCGGAGGACACGCGCGCCTCTGTTTCACCGAGCCTATAGTACTCGCCATTTTCAAGCACTCGTAACAATTTTGACTGTAATTCAAGCGGCAACTCACCTATTTCATCGAGAAACAAACTGCCAAGGTTTGCTTCTTCAAAAAAACCGTTGCGTTGACTTGTCGCGCCTGTAAAAGCGCCTTTAGCATGACCAAATAACTGCGCGTCGAGTAACTCAGCAGTAAAAGCAGCACAATTAATTGTTAAAAACGGGTAACTACTGCGGACACTTTGTTCATGTAAATACTGTGCAACCAGTTCTTTACCGCTACCAGACTCTCCTTCAATAACGACAGGAAAAGGTGTGTCGGCAAATTGTTTTATCAATTCATGCAGTGTTTTTATCGCCGTGCTTTCGCCTAAAAGACTTTCATCCTCCGCGCCTGTTTCCGCCTGAGATTTTTCAGCATCGACCATCATTAATTGGTGTTCAAGCCGTGCTTTTAGCAGTGTGATATCACAGGGCTTTGGCACAAAGTCGACGGCACCAAGCGTCAAAGCATGTTGAATATTTTCTTTTTCACTCTGCCCGGACAGTACCAGTATTTTCATATCCGGGTTATACGAAATAAGTTCGGTAATAAGCGCAAAACCTTCATCAGGATTATGGGGCAGAGGAGGTAAACCTAAATCAACCAGAGCCAGTGACGGGATGCTTTCAAGTCCTTGAATTAACTTTTTGGTCTGTTTCCGGCTTTCGGCTGTATAAACAAGATAATCACTTTGCAAAACCAATGACAATGTATCGACGATAATGGAGTCATCATCGATCAACAATAGTTCGGGTTTCACTAAGTCTGTTTTTGATGTCTGAGACACCTGCTTGGACAAGGTTTTTTCCAGATAATTAATTAATAATAAACATACAGGCAAGTATGAAAGACGGCAAGCCTCGCATACACTCTAACACTATTGCCCCTGCAGATTTAGATTCTTCCAAATAGCTTCTGTAGCGGTAGCTTGATTCATCGTGTAAAAGTGTAATCCTGGTGCGCCCCCGTCTAAGAGTCTTTCGCACAGAGCAGTCGTTACTTCAATGCCAAATTCCTGAATCGACTCTCGATCGTCGCCAAAATCGCGCAGGCGTTGCAAAATCCAACGCGGTATTTCAGCACCACAAGCCTCAGAGAAGCGCTGCAATTGTGTACAACTAATGATGGGCATAATCCCCGGTACTATCGGAATATCTATGTTCATCGTTTCGCAGCTGTCAATGAATCGAAAGTAAGCGTCAGTGTTATAAAAATATTGTGTGATAGCGCTATTCGCGCCGGCGTTCACTTTTCGCTGAAAGTTAAGCAGATCATGGCTCGCGCTAACTGCCTGTGGGTGAAACTCCGGATAACAGGCCACATCGATATGAAAATAATCTCCAGTTTCACTGCGAATAAATTCAACCAGCTCATTCGCATATCGCATTGCCCCCATACCAACCGAACCGGAGGGAAGATCACCCCGAAGCGCGACGATATGATTAAAACCTTGATCCTTATACTTCATCAAGACCGCTTGTAAGTCTTCCTCACTTGAACCTACACATGACAAATGAGGTGCAGCCTCGATACCCGTTGTATCGCGTATATCCCACACTGTTTCAAAAGTATTTTCTCTGGTACTGCCACCAGCGCCATAGGTGACAGAAAAATACTTCGGCCCTAAACGGGCTAAACGTTCCTGTGTCAGCTTTAACCTTGCGATTGACTCTGGTGTGCGCGGAGGAAAGAACTCAAAGCTAAAGCCTGGCTTGTACTTTTTTTGTGAATCCATTTTTTACTTTTATCTTAAAATTGCTCGCAAGACATCTATTGCCCTGCGAGCATTAACTAACTGATACCCGTTTTAGTATCTATAGTGCTCGGGTTTATAGGGACCATCAACCGATACACTAATGTAATCTGCCTGATCTTGTCGCAACGACGTCAGGTTCACCCCGATGCGGTCAAGATGCAAACGAGCCACCTTTTCATCAAGGTGTTTTGGTAATACATAAACATCCTTACCATATTGATCGTTACGACAGAAGAGTTCGATCTGTGCAAGCACCTGATTTGTAAAAGAGTTGGACATAACAAAGCTCGGGTGACCTGTAGCACAACCAAGATTCACCAAACGACCCTTTGCTAATAGTATGATGCGTTTGCCATCAGGAAAAATAATATGATCCACCTGCGGCTTGATCTCTTCCCACTCATATTTTTCCAGACCGGCTACGTCAATTTCATTGTCGAAATGACCAATGTTACAAACGATAGACTGATCTTTCATTTTAATCATGTGGTCATGTTGAATCACATTAAAGTTACCGGTCGTGGTAACAAAAATATCACCCTGATCGCAAACTTCATCCATACGCACAACACGGTAACCTTCCATTGCGGCCTGTAGCGCACAAATGGGATCTATTTCAGTCACCCATACCGTTGCACCGAGACCACGCAATGATTGCGCACAACCTTTACCGACATCTCCATAACCCAGGACAATGGCCACTTTACCTGCGATCATTACGTCTGTAGCGCGCTTAATGCCGTCAACTAATGATTCACGGCAACCATAAAGATTGTCAAATTTGGACTTGGTAACAGAATCGTTAACGTTAATAGCGGGGAAGGGCAGGTCGCCGGTTTTCACCATCTGACAAAGGCGATGTACGCCAGTGGTTGTCTCTTCAGTCACGCCCTGAATATTAGCTAAGGTGCGGGAATAGAAACTAGCATCCTCTGCAATTCTCTTTCTTATCGACGCGAAGAGAAAGGTTTCTTCTTCTGATTCAGGATTATCCAAAACAGAAATGTCTTGCTCAGCTTTGGTTCCAAGAATCAACAACATGGTGGCATCACCACCGTCATCGAGGATCATATTGGGTGCACCGCCATCTTGCCATTGCATGATGCGATGCGTGTAATCCCAATATTCTTCCAGTGATTCACCTTTAACAGCAAATACAGGAATATTTTGATCTGCAATGGCCGCGGCAGCATGATCCTGTGTGGAAAAGATATTACAGGATGCCCAACGCACTTCAGCGCCAAGCGCCTCGAGTGTTTCTATCAACACAGCCGTCTGAATAGTCATGTGCAAAGAACCCGCAACTCTGGCGCCCTTTAGTGGTTGCTCATCGGCATATTCTTTACGAATGGACATAAGACCGGGCATTTCGGTCTCGGCAATGCGGATTTCTTTGTGGCCCCATGCGGCCAGAGAAAGATCTGCTACATGGTAATCTGAAAACAGGGTGTCGCTCGCTACGCTCATATTGGTTTCTCCAACATATCTAGCGAGCGCCGTTCTAAATCTTGCCGAAATAACCCAAGCCTGGCGATCCTTTTTGATCGTCGCAGCGCTCCTTGGGCCTACGGTTATTAATATACTGCCATCTGGCAGGGTAAATCAGGCGGGCAAGTATAGTCCTCTCGCCGCACTGATTCCAGTTCTGTAACTAAATTTTTTAATTACTGCTATTTCTATTATTAACTTCTCTCTACTTACACCTCAGATTTTATTTGCTAATGGCCTCACGTAAAGCATCGGCCTTGTCCGTCTTTTCCCAGGGTAAATCCAGATCATTTCGACCGAAGTGTCCATATGCCGCGGTATTTCTGTAGATAGGACGTAATAAATCCAACATTGCTATCAAACCTTTGGGTTTAAGATCAAACACCTCTCTGATAGCGTTAATCAAAGTCACTTCTTCTACTTCACTGGTGCCGAAAGTGTCAACATTGATAGAGGTTGGCTCTGCAACACCTATGGCGTAAGAAACCTGCACTTCGCAGCGCTCGGCCAATCCGGCAGCAACAATATTTTTTGCCACATAGCGGGCAGCATAGGCCGCCGAGCGATCAACTTTTGAGGGATCTTTTCCTGAAAAAGCCCCTCCGCCATGTCGTGCCATGCCGCCATAGGTGTCGACAATAATTTTACGGCCAGTCAGACCACAATCACCCATCGGGCCACCAATCACAAAACGCCCTGTGGGATTAATATGATATTTGGTATCGGCGCCGAGCCATTCAGCGGGTAAAATCGGCTTAATGATTTCTTCCATCACCGCATCACGCAAGTCTGCAGTGCTGATATCGGGGCTATGTTGGGTTGACAGCACCACCGCATCAACGCCAGTTGGTTTGCCGTCCTCGTAACGGAAGGTAACCTGGCTTTTCGCATCAGGTCGTAACCACGGCAAAGTCCCGTTTTTTCTAACCTCTGCCTGACGCCTAACCAGGCGATGTGCATAATCTATTGGCGCTGGCATTAATGTATCTGTTTCATTACAGGCATAGCCAAACATCAAGCCCTGATCACCAGCACCCTGGTCCTTGTCATCACCTTCACCCTCATTCACTCCCTGAGCGATATCGGGTGATTGCTTATCAATCGACACCATGACAGCACATGATTCCCAATCAAATCCCATGTCAGAGTGGTTATAGCCTATTTCTTTGACTGTTTGTCTGGCTATACCTGCCATATCGACATAAGTATCAGTACTTATTTCGCCTGCTAGTACCACCATTCCTGTTGTCACCATAGTTTCGCATGCAACTCTACCCGCCGGGTCTTTATCTAAAATAGCATCCAGAATTGCATCGGAAATTTGATCGGAAACCTTGTCCGGATGACCCTCTGAAACTGATTCGGAAGTAAAAAGGTGACTATTCTGCATGTTTGTGTCCTTCTGACATTATTTTAAGGCGGCGAATTTTATATTGATTTAGCGGGTTTTGATACTTTTGAAGCGAGTATCTTTTTTCATCCGGGCTTAGATCTTCGCTAAGTAAGGTTTTTTCGCCATTGAATATAGCTCTTCCCTTGCCACTGAATACGAGCTGAGCGACAATACCGACCCCTGTGAAGCAGGGGTGACCCTGTCTCTGCTCTATTCGGTTCCGGGCAGGTCAAAATGATGCGAAACAGCGAAATTCATTTTTCCTTGTGCCCCGATTGACACATTCTATTTTTCCAATCGGCATGGATCATTAACATCAAAATAAACTTAGGTACTTATGGAGACCAACATGCTCTCACGGCGTGAACTTGCCAATGCTATTCGTGCACTCAGCATGGATGCGGTACAACGAGCCAACATCGGCCACCCTGGTGCACCTATGGGAATGGCAGATCTGGCGGAAGTCCTGTGGAATGATTTCCTCAAACATAACCCGACTAACCCGAACTGGGTCGACAGAGACAGATTTGTTATGTCTAACGGTCATGGCTCCATGCTTATGTATGCACTTTTGCATTTAAGCGGTTATGAGCTCTCCATGGACGATATTAAAGATTTTCGGCAATTACACTCCAAGACTCCTGGTCATCCTGAATTTGGCTATACACCAGGTATTGAGACAACCACCGGTCCTCTTGGTCAGGGCCTGGCTAATGCTGTGGGTATGGCACTGGCAGAACGTACGCTGGCCGCACAATTTAATCAGCCTGATCTAAGTATTGTTGATCATTTCACCTACGTTTCTGTCGGTGATGGCTGCTTAATGGAAGGCATCTCTCATGAGGCCTGCTCGTTGGCCGGCACTCTGGCCCTGGGAAAACTCATTGCTATTTACGACCAAAACCAGATATCCATAGACGGTAATATTGATGGCTGGTTTACAGAAGACGTTGCTGGCCGTTTCGAAGCTTATCACTGGCACGTGATTCGAGATGTCGATGGTCACGATCCGGAACAGATAAAAGCGGCCCTGCAAACCGCCCAATCTGTTACCGATAAACCGACGCTTATTTGCTGTCGAACCATCATCGGTTGGGGTTCGCCAAACAAACAAGGCAAAGAGTCCAGTCACGGTGCGCCTTTGGGTGAAGATGAAGTGGCGTTGGTGAGAGAAACTATTGGCTGGCAACACCCCGCTTTTGAAATACCTGAAGAACAATATCAGGCCTGGGATGCGAAGGCTGAAGGCGCCAAACGCGAAGACGAATGGCAAAAGCGATTTGATTTGTACCAGGTAAAATATCCTGATCTAGCACGTGAGTTTCAACGCAGAGTCAATAAGGCGCTTCCTGATAATTGGCAGGATACCTGCAGCGCCTATACCGGGGCTTGTGTTGAGAAGGCTGAGAATATCGCCTCTCGCAAAGCATCTCAAAACTCCCTAGAAGCTTATGCCCCAGTGCTGCCAGAATTATTCGGAGGTTCTGCTGACTTAACCGGCTCTAATCTCACCGCATGGTCCGGCTCGAACTGGCTCAATAATGATAATGAAAACGGTAACTATCTTTCCTACGGAGTCAGAGAATTTGCCATGGTTGCCCTCAACAATGGTATGGCTTTACACGGCGGATTTATTCCATATGGCGGCACCTTTTTAATTTTTTCCGATTACGCCAGGAATGCCTTACGTATGGCCGCGTTGATGAAACAGAGAAACATTTTTGTGTTCAGTCACGATTCTATTGGTCTTGGAGAAGATGGACCTACGCATCAGGCTGTTGAACAAGCGGCTAGTCTACGCATCATTCCTAATATGTCTGTGTGGAGACCCTGTGACGCTGTAGAGACAGCGGTGGCCTGGCAGGCTGCAATTGAGAATATAGATAAACCGACCAGTTTGCTTTTATCTCGACAAGGTCTTCCTCACTTACAACGAGATGCCGAGCAAATTGACAATATTCAACGTGGCGCTTATGTGCTCATAGCGGGCTCAGACAACCCCGATCTCACCTTAATCGCTACCGGTTCGGAAGTTAATTTAGCGATAGAAGCGGCAGCGAAACTGGCACAATATAAAATTCGTGTTGTTTCTATGCCATCAACGGATACCTTTGACGCTCAGGACGAAAATTACCGTAACTCAGTACTGATCCCTACGTGTCGCAATCGAATCGCTATCGAAGCCGGCATTCCGGATTACTGGTCAAAATACGTCGGTCTCGATGGCCATGTTCTCGGCGTACCCACATTTGGCGAATCAGCGCCCGGAGCCAAAGTTTACGAACACTTTGGTATCACTGTTACAGGTTTGTGTGAGCTGATCGAAAAAACACTTTCTATTTAAAAATTTACTAACTGGAGCAAGGAAAATGGCAATAAAAGTAGGCATAAATGGATATGGTCGTATTGGCAGAAATATTCTCAGGGCTCTTTATGAGTCTGGCCGTACAGATGAAATCCAGATCGTTGCAATAAACGATCTTGGCGATGCCGAGACCAACGCGCATTTAACACAATACGATACTGCTCATGGAAAATTTCCTGGCACAGTCTCTGTCGAGGGCGATTATATGATAGTTAACGGTGACAAAATCCGTGTTCTGTCTGAGCGTAACCCTGCGGATTTGCCCTGGGCTGAACTTGGTGTTGACGTCGTACACGAGTCTACCGGATTTTTTGCCAGTAAAGAAAAAGCTAGTGCTCACTTACAAGGTGGGGCAAAAAAAGTAATCATTTCAGCACCGGGTGGAAATGATGTTGACGCTACAGTGGTTTATGGTGTCAACCATGGCATTCTAAAAGCAAGCGATAGTGTTATTTCCAACGCTTCATGTACCACCAATTGTCTGGCTCCTATCGTTAAAGTCTTACACGAAAATATTGGTGTTATAAGCGGCACGATGACAACCGTTCATGCATACACAAACGATCAGGTGCTAACAGATGTCTATCACACTGACCTGCGTCGGGCTCGCTCAGCAACAATGTCTATGATCCCCGCCAAAACCGGTGCTGCTGCTGCAGTCGGTTTGGTATTGCCTGATCTGCAAGGCAAAATCGACGGCTACGCTGTGCGCGTACCCACTATAAACGTCTCTATGGTAGACCTGAGTTTTATTGCAGCCCGTGACACTTCCCACGAAGAAATAAACAAGCTCATGAAAGATGCCGCTGAAGGGCCTTTAAAAGGTGTGCTGGCTTACAATGATAAACCTCTCGTCTCCATTGACTTCAATCATGATCCTGCATCATCCAGTTACGATGCTTCATTAACAAAAGTAATTGGTGGCACTCTGGTAAAAGTGGTGTCCTGGTATGACAACGAATGGGGTTTCTCGAATCGAATGCTTGATACCACTTCGGCCTTAATGAACGCTTCTTAAATTCCAATGCCTGATGTAAAAGGAATTACCGATGTTGAGCTTGCTGGTAAACGAGTTTTAATACGCGTCGATTACAACGTACCACTCACGGATGGTCGCGTGGATGACGATACTCGTATTCTCGCTACCTTGCCCACATTGCAAGCTATCCTTGCGGGCGGTGCGTCCATTCTTTTAATGTCACATTTAGGCAGACCAGAAGAAGGCAAGTTCAACGCTTCCTATTCTCTTGCACCCGTAGCAGAGCGTTTGTCATCTTTAATTAATAAAAATGTGCCATTAATAGCTAATTGGATTGATGGCGTTGAAATTAAGACGGGTGATGTCGTCATGCTGGAGAATGTTCGCTTCGAAACAGGTGAGAAAAGCAATAATGATATTCTGGCGAAAAAAATGGCATTGCTTTGCGATATTTTCGTAAACGATGCATTTGCCACTGCACATCGTGCACAGGCTTCAACTCATGGTGTTGCAAAGTTTGCTCCGCAAGCATGCGCGGGGCCCTTATTGCTTAAGGAAATTGAAGCTCTAGGACAGGCCTTTGAAAATCCTGCAAAACCGATGACAGCTATTGTTGGCGGCTCCAAGGTTTCGACCAAACTGACTGTACTTGAATCATTAATGGAAAAAATTGACCAGCTTATAATTGGGGGCGGAATAGCAAATACTTTTCTAAAAGCAAACGGTCATAATATCGGTAACTCCTTGTATGAAGCCGATCTGATTCCTGCTGCAAAAACCCTAATGTCAGAAGCTGAGAAACACAATAAAAAAATTCCTTTGCCGCTTGATGTTGTCTGTGGCAAACAATTTAGCAAAGATGCTGAAGCAACAGTGAAACTGATTAGTGAAATAGAAGATGATGATCTGATCATGGATGTCGGACCAAAAACCGCCAGTCTCTACGCCGACATTCTTAAGCAATCTAAAACTATCGTTTGGAATGGCCCGCTAGGCGTTTTCGAATTTGACCAATTTGGTCATGGCACACAAGCACTTGCTGAAGCCATCGCTTCCAGTTCTGCCTTTTCTGTGGCAGGTGGTGGTGACACTCTATCCGCCATATCGAAATACAATGTAGCTGAAAAAATTTCCTATATCTCAACCGGTGGCGGCGCTTTTCTTGAGTTTCTGGAGGGCAAACAACTGCCAGCTTTAGCCATTCTTGCAACAACAGAGCACTGATTGTAAATGCGCAGAACCAAAATCATTGCCACTGTAGGTCCTTCCACAGACAAACCTGGGATGTTGGAAAAATTATTGATAGCCGGGGTAGATTTATTCCGCGTTAACTATTCTCATCAGGATCATGCCGATCACGAAAGACGGGTTGAGGAGATTCGCAAAGTTGCCGCATCTCTGGACATGGAAGTCGGCATAATTTGCGATCTACAGGGACCGAAAATTCGTATTGAAAAATTTGCCGGAGGTAAAATTACACTTGGCGAAGGCGACAGCTTCACTATTAATGCAGAAATGGAGAATGATGCGGGAGATCAGGATCAGGTAGGTGTTACCTATAAAAATCTTGCCAATGATGTGAAAGTGGGTAATACGCTTCTCGTCGATGATGGAAAATTGGTCCTGAAGATAGCGCAAATTACCGGCAATCAGATTAAGTGCGAAGTGATAATGGGCGGCGAATTATCCAATAGTAAAGGTATTAACCTGCAGGGTGGAGGCCTATCAGCTGCCGCCTTGACCCAGAAAGATCAGGAAGATCTTAAACATGGTGTGAAAATTGGAGCCGATTACTTTGCCGTTTCCTTTGCGCGGATGGCGGAAGATATACTTGAAGCGAGACGTCTGCTCGACGCAGAAGGAAGCAATGCCAGCATTATTGCCAAATTCGAAAGAGCCGAAGCGCTGGAAAATGCCGAATCCATTATTGAAGTTTCTGATGCAATAATGATTGCGCGCGGTGATCTTGGAGTTGAAATCGGTGATGCAGCTCTTCCTCCTGTACAAAAACGTCTGATAAATCTGGCCCGAAATATGGACCGCGCTGTAATTACGGCTACACAAATGATGGAATCGATGATCGACCATCAAATCCCCTTAAGAGCAGAAGTATTTGATGTGGCCAATGCCGTCATGGATGGTACTGATGCTGTAATGCTTTCCGGTGAAACCAGCATTGGTTTATTTCCAGACAAAGTGGTTGAGTCGATGTCCCGTATTTGTGAAGAGACAGAAAAACAACGCACAACAATGATCTCAGATCATCGATTAAACCAGCGTTTTGAACGTATTGACGAAGCCATTGCCATGTCTACCATGTATGCCGCCAATCATATTGGCGCTCGTGCTATCGCTGCTTTGACGGAGACCGGCTCAACATGTTTATGGATGTCTCGTATCAGTTCGGGAATTCCTGTTTTTGCTTTTACTCAACATACCTCAACAATGCGTAAAGTGAAATTATTTCGCGGCGTCTACCCGATAAAATTCGATATTACGCACACCAACCCGCTGGAAGCCAACAAGGAAGTTATTGAAGATTTAATGGAACAAGGCATTGTCAATAACGGAGACTACGTCATTATTACCAAGGGTGACCTGCAGGGTCATCGTGGTGGTACTAATAATATGAAAATATTACAGGTTGGGGATGCCACAGAGCACACACTGTAAGCTTTACTAATTACGACATATTTAATCGAATTAAAAATAATTTTAGAATCAAATATAACTATCCCGGAAATATAATTGGAGTATTTAAATGAGTGAATTTGCAAACGAACTTGAATTAACAGCCCGTACTATGGTCGAGGCCGGTAAAGGTATTCTGGCTATCGATGAAAGTACACCAACGATCAAGAAACGCTTTGATACTATCGATACCGAATCTACAGAAGAAAACCGTCGGACCTATCGTGATTTGTTAATTACAGCGCCCGGGGGCAATGAATTTATTAGTGGCATGATCCTTTACGATGAAACCTTACGTCAGGCCACCAGTAATGGAACGCCTTTTCCAAAAGACCTCGTTGATAACGGTATTATGCCAGGCATCAAAGTTGACACGGGTGCCAAAGATTTTGCCGGTCATCCTGGCGAAAAAATTACCGAAGGTCTGGATGGTTTACGCGATCGGCTTGCAGAATACCGGGAACTAGGCGCGAAATTTGCCAAATGGCGCGCTGTTATCACTATTGGTGATCATATTCCGAGTAGTGCCTGTATAAGTGCCAATGCCCACGCTCTGGCAAGATATGCCAGTTTATGTCAGGAAGCCGGAATCGTGCCTATGGTGGAACCCGAAGTGCTAATGGACGCGGATAATACAATTGAGCATTGTTATGCAGTCACAGAAATGACTCTGAAAACACTTTTTGATGAGCTCTATAAACAAGATGTTGTGATGGAACATGTCATTTTGAAAGTGAACATGATTGTTTCGGGCAAACAATGTGCACGCCAGGCCGGAGTCGATGAAGTGGCAGAGATGACCGTTCGCTGTCTTCTCAATACCGTTCCAGCCGCTTTGCCGGGGATCGTGTTTTTATCCGGCGGACAAACACCGGAGTTGGCTACCGCCCATCTTAATTCAATGAATGCAAATAATAGTAACCTGCCATGGCCGCTGAGCTTTTCTTATGGTCGTGCGCTTCAGGAACCCTGTCTAAATGCCTGGCAAGGCAAACAAGAAAATGTTGAGGCTGCTCAAAAGGCACTACTGCATAGAGAGAAGTGTAATAGTCTCGCATGTTCCGGAGAGTATTCTACAGACATGGAAAACACAGCCTAGAACACATTACGAAAAACCGGGAAAACCTTGATAGAAAAATCGAGTCGGTTTCCCGGTATTTTTATACTTCGACGTATTAACTAGTAACTCTATTTATGAATGACAAAACAGAACCTTCCTTGCCTGCAGAAGCAGAGGTTGCATGGCTTGCCTATCAGGCAATGGGCGAAAGTAAGAAAATTTACTTTGCTTTCTTACAGGAGCTGGATCAAAAATATGATAAAAATCAATCACCCTCAATCGCTGAAAACCTGAAACTTGAAGAGCTATTGAAAACTCATGACGTAAATGTAAAAGCGTTTAATGAGGCAATGGCCAACGTCGAAGAACCGGGTGCGCGTGAAGCGATAATGAACAAACTTACGAGTGCCAGCACGCTCGCCTCTAGTCATTAAAATATTATTTCGAATACGCAAATTAAACCTGAATTCTACTGCAACTGTTTCTCAAGTACCTGAGCCTGATCTTCTACGGTCTTAAGCATGAGCGCCTCCACTTCTTTAGCTTTATCTATGGCGTCAGTTTTTTCCTTTAAGAAATGTTCGTCAGCACTTTTGCTTTCATTGCTATCAGAACAGCCAGCTGTGATTACAGTCAAAACAACTATTAAAATAAAGCAGGATGTTTTCATTTGTATCTGATTTAACAATCTATTACTTTTAACTAATCAATTTATTCTGTGCTTCCTTATACTTTGCTGCCGTATTGAGTATTACTTCCTCAGGCAAAGTCGGACCCGGCGCTTTTTTATCCCAATCCAGCGTTTCCAGATAATCTCGTACATATTGCTTATCAAAACTTTGTGGACTGACACCAAGCTCATAGCAATCTGCCGGCCAAAAACGCGAAGAATCTGGCGTTAAGGCTTCATCTATCAATACCAACTCACCCTCTTCATCGGTGCCGAACTCAAACTTTGTGTCTGCAATTATAATTCCGTGGGCGAGGGCATATTCGGCAGCTTCTTTATAAATTTGAAGACTCACATCTCGCACTTTATTTGCCATGTCATCACCAAGTAATTCAACCGTTGCATCGAACTCTATATTTTCGTCATGCTCTCCTACCTCAGCTTTGCTAGATGGTGTAAAAATCGGCTCAGGTAACTGTTGTGCCTGCTGCAGACCTGCAGGTAATTCTATACCACAGACGGCTCCTGATTTTTGATAATCCTTCCATCCAGAACCAATCAGGTAACCGCGGACTATTGCCTCAATGGGTAATGGTTTCAGCTTTTTTACTACTATGGCCCGGCCTTCAAGCAATGCGCATTCAGATTCATCGGAAATTACATCTGATAATTTTTTGTCACTCAGATGATTCGCAATAATATTTTGTGTGCGTTTAAACCAGAAATTAGAAACAGTAGTAAGCACCACGCCTTTACCCGGGATAGGATCAGGCAGAATTACATCAAATGCAGAAAGTCTGTCGGTAGTGACGATTAACAAATGACTACTATCTACATCATATACATCCCTTACTTTTCCTTTATTAATTAAGGTTAAGTTTTTTAAGTTTGACTCATACAAGACTGAAGGTGTTTTTGACATCTAAGGTTTTCGAGGTTATTGGTTTATTTTTTATTCATTTTTCCCCAGGTATCTCGCAGAGTAACTGCCCTGTTAAATACTGGTTTTTGTGGGTTCCAATCTTCTTTATCGGTGACGAAATATCCAAGCCGTTCAAACTGAAACCGTTGTTCCGCTTTCGCATTTATTAAAGATGGCTCTACTAGGGCATCACTCAATATTTCAATGGACTCCGAGTTTAAAACTTCTTTACTATTCCTGCCACCTGCTTCAGGATTTGCTTCGGTATATAATCTATCATAGAGCCTTACTTCTGACTTTAGAGCATGCTTTTCTGATACCCAATGCAATGTACCTTTTACTTTTCGGCCATCGGGAGCATTTCCTCCTTTGGTGTCAGGGTCGTAACTACAACGTAGTTCAATTACTTCACCGGTTTTATCATCTTTAACAACTCTCTGGCAGGTAATAAAATAGGCATAACGCAAGCGCACTTCCTTTCCAGGCGTTAGTCGAAAAAACTTTTTCGGGGCATCTTCCATGAAATCCTCTTTCTCTATGTAAATGACGCGGCTGAAAGGCACTTTGCGCGATCCCAGATCCGGGTTTTGAGGATGATTTGCCGCATCCAGTTCTTCTTCTCTTTCTTCCGGATAGTTTTCAATAACAACTTTCAGGGGGTTTAACACCGCCATCACTCTTGGTGCATTTTTATCCAGATCTTCTCGCAGAGAATTCTCCAATACACTCATATCAATACGTGTGTCACTTTTGGTCACGCCAATACGATCACAAAAATCACGGATTGAAGCTGGTGTATAACCTCGGCGACGAATACCCGCGATTGTAAGCATACGTGGATCATCCCAACCCTTAACATGTTTATCGTTTACCAACTCTATGAGCTTACGTTTACTCAAAACCGTGTAATCCAGATTAAGTCTTGAGAATTCATATTGGCGCGGCCGTGATGGTGTATCGAGATTATCGATTACCCAATCATAGAGAGCTCGATGATCTTCAAACTCGAGGGTACACACTGAGTGTGTGACGTTCTCAATCGCATCTGACAAGCAATGAGTAAAATCATACATTGGATATATGCACCATGCGTCGCCGGTTCTATGATGTGTCGCATTTTTGACACGATAGATAATCGGATCACGCATATTTATATTCGGTGAAGACATGTCGATTTTCGCTCGCAACACACATTCACCATCCGCAAATTTACCTGAACGCATCTCACTGAATAAGGCGATATTCTCCTCAATACTACGATTCCGATAGGGGCTCTCCTTACCAGGCTCAGTGAGGGTGCCTCGAAACTCCCTTATTTCTTCTGCAGTTAGACTATCAACATAAGCCTTATCCTTATTTATTAACTGCGTCGCAAAATCGTAGAGTTGCTCAAAATAGTCAGATGCGAAATATTCCCTGTCTTCCCAGTCGAAACCCAGCCATTTTACATCCTGCTTGATAGCCTCAACATATTCAGTCTCTTCTTTTTCAGGGTTTGTATCATCAAAACGTAAATTACACAGGCCCTGATATTCTTTTGCCAGTCCAAAATTGAGGCAAATCGATTTAGCATGCCCAATATGCAAATAACCGTTTGGCTCCGGGGGAAATCGTGTATGTACGCGCCCTTGATTAAGGTTTTTGTCCAAATCACCTGCAATAATCTTTCGTATAAAATTACTGGGTGCTGATATTTCGTTTTCCGACATAGTTTGATCCATTTTCTAATCATCGTGCAATTTGCACAGGTACTGAATTTTCGCTCGCTCAGATAGAGTGGCCTTTTGCTATATCCGGCAAATCACCGGCAAGACCCATTGCGTGGCGCATGATAGTGTGTTTTAAAGGAATAAACGAGTTAGCAATATTGAGGGCACTGTTTCTTAACACCGGAACCGGCGGCGTCTGGTTTTCGAAAGCGTATTTGAAACTTTCCATGGTCATCATCATTAATTTATTCTCGCCCCTTCGCCATCTTTCATAGGTCCGTAACACACGTCTGCTAGCAATATCCTTATTGCCAGTTTTTGCTTTAACAATAAGTTGACCAAGACTTGCCGCATCGAGCAAACCAAGGTTTGCGCCTTGTCCGGCTAAAGGGTGAATAGAATGTGCCGCATCTCCTGCTAATGCAAAACGTTCCACACAGTAATGTTCCGCTTCAGCTCGAGATAATGGAAAACTTGCTCTGGGTTCACTTTCTGGTATTTCGCCAAGAGTATGTTCAAAGGACTCTTGTAGGAACATATTGAAATCAGTGGTGCTCATCTTAAGCAATTCTTCTGCCTGCTTATGCGTGGTCGACCAAACTATGGCGCATTGCTTATCATCGCTCATTGGCAAAAAAGCCAGCGGACCATCTGTCAAAAAACGTTGGCGAGCAATATTTTCATGTGGCAGAGTCGTCTTAACTACGCATGCAACCGCTGTCTGCTGATAATCGTGTACCTTATAGTTAATTCCAGCTAATTTTCGACATGTGGACTTTACACCATCGGCTCCCACTACCAATTGCGCTGTGAGCTCCTCTCCATTGTCTAATGTTACCGAAACATGATCTTCCTGCCAGCGCATATCCGTGAGGCCGGTATTATGATTCACCTTGATGCCAGGCATTGAATCAATTACAAGTTCCAGAGTTCCCTGCAAAACTGATTGTTCTACTATATACCCCAACATTGATTGACAAAGATCAGCACTATCAAACTCCACGTTACCCTTGCCGTTTTCATCCCAAACGTACATACCCTCAAAATAAGCAATCCGATCTTTTGGTAAACGAGACCATACGTTAATAGAATCAAATATATGTCGTGATGCATGCGTCAGAGCCAAAGCTCTGGGATCAGCGGCATATGCTTTTGACTGATTAGTTTTGCTGCCGGCTTCAAGTATTATGCAAGCTATACCACTTTTACCCAAAAGAGCCGCGAGCGTTGCGCCAACCAGACCACCTCCAACGATAATCACATCTGTATTTAGCTTACTCATGGCAGCGGACCACGCACTAATTCAGCCTGTCTGCCCCAGATCCCTGTGCCTTGTCGAATTAGATTTAGCTTGGCCGGAGGAATCAGATCGACAAATGTCATCGCTAAATTACGACAAGCTGCCTTTACAGTATGCTTATTATAAAACCAACTGGCTAAAGCATGCGTAGATCGACTGACGCGCTTCTGATCACTCTGTCTCGACACAATATAAGACTCTAATAACTGTCTATCACCAGGGTCATTCGCCATTGGCGCAAATATAGTTTCCGCCAGACTCGCCACATCACGTAAACAAAGATTAAATCCCTGCGCGCCATTTGGATGAATTGTGTGCGCAGAGTTACCAAGCAAGAGGGCTCGACCTTCAAGTTGTTGCTCTGCCAACACCTGTTTCAAAGGATATGAAACTCGCTTACCCACTTTACTTAGACGACCAAGACGACGACCAAACCTTGATTGAATCTCTCGTATAAATTCTTCATTTCTCAGACTCAGGTAATGATCAGATTGATTGTCCGACACGGTAAACACAACTTTGCAACGATTCTGCGCTAGCGGTAGAAAAGCCACTGGGCCGGAATCTGTAAACCGTTCGTAGGCAGTATCATTGTGACTTAATTCAGGCGTGATATTTGTCACAATCGCGGTTTGAGCATAATCGACAAGCGTTGTTTTTATACCTAGCTGCTCTCGTAAGCCAGAATTAGTGCCGTCAGCTACTACTAACAGCTTGCAAGAGATCTCTGTCTTACTGTCAGGCAAAGATAAAGACAATGAAATTTTGTCGGCGCTTTGCTGCAATGTTTCAATTTTTGCGGGGCAGAGATAATCAACGTTGCTAAGGCTTTGCAAACGGGATTGTAAAACTGAACCCAATTCTCTGGCGATAACGACGAAACCCAATGCTTCAAGCCTCATGCTTTCAGCATCCATTCTGACTTTGCCAAAATGCCCTTTATCGCTAACGTGAATTCTTTTTATTGGATTCGCATTCGGCTCCAGATCCTGCCAGATATCCAGCCCGCGAAATATTCTTTGTGATGACAAAGACAGAGCCAGACCACGTTCGTCATAACCAGACGGCTCATTTGAATCAGTAGCTATTGCTTCAACAACTGCAACACGTTGCTCACTATTGCCGAGAGCACAAGCAAGGCTGGCACCCACCATGCCACCTCCGGCAATGACGATGTCATACTCGGAAAGCAATTACCGCATCCCTCAAACAGCCTTAGCCTGGGACATTACTGCTTCAATATCCTCAACCGTTTTAGGCATGTCTTTACTTAGCACGTCGTAGCCATCTTTAGTGACCAGTACATCGTCTTCGATTCGTACTCCAATATCCCACCATTTTTTTGCCAGACCTCGACCTGCTGCCATGTACAAACCGGGCTCAATTGTCAGTACCATTCCCGCTTCAAGCATGCGCCATTCACCGTCCAATTTGTAATCACCTACATCATGCACATCCATGCCAAGCCAATGACCGGTTCGATGCATATAATATTTCGCATATGCCTGCTCCTTGATAAGCGTCCGCGTACGTCCTTTCAAGATTCCTAATGAAACCAGACCCTCGGTAATTACGCGTACAGCTGCTTCGTGTGGCTCATTCCAGTGATTACCGGGCTGCACAGCCTCAATTGCCGCTAACTGTGCCGCTAATACCACTTCATAAATGTCTTTTTGCGCATCGCTGAAAACACCATTAACAGGAAAGGTGCGAGTAATGTCACTGGCATAACTTTGATATTCAGCCCCAGCATCTATAAGCAAAACATCACCATCTTTAAGTTCTGCATTGTTATCGGTGTAATGCAAAATACAACTGTTTGCACCGCCACCCACAATCGAAGAGTAAGCAGGACTGCGTGCTCCTGCACGCATAAACTCATAGATTAATTCCGCTTCAACCTGATATTCCATCATGCCTGGCTTACACACTTGCATAGCCCGCTTGTGCGCCACTGCTGAGATACGAGCGGCCTGACGCATGGCCTTTATCTCAAATCGACTTTTATATAAACGCATATCATGCAAAAGATGATTCAGTGAAATAAACTCATCCGGTGCGTTTATGCCGGAGCGGGCCTGATCACGGACGTGCTTGACCCAACTCAGAACCCGCTGATCAAAGCCAGGATCATTACCCATGGTATAGAAAATTCGCTCCTGATCGCCAAGAAGTCCAGGTAAGATATCGTCAAGATCTTCAATCGGAAAAGCATCATCTGCACCGTATTGCTCTACTGCCCCTTCCAATCCGGCACGAATCCCGTCGAATGTTTCCATTCTTGCATCACGCTCCCTGCAAAACAAAACATATTCACCTGTGGAACGACCTGGAATCAGCACTACGACAGATTCGGGTTCAGCAAAACCTGTTAAGTAATGGAAATCGCTATCGTGCCGAAACTTGTGTTCAATATCTCGATTACGCATACGTACCGGCGAAGTCGGAATGATGGCAATGCTGTCATCGCCCATCATATCCATGAGTCTTTTACGACGGCGCTGAAATTCACGCATATCCACTAATGTATTGCCTCAGAACCTTCAAATGCAGGCTGTAATTCTTCAAAGATTAAAATTGCACCCATGCGCACATACTCTGCTAACTCCATAAAAGACTGCTCATCTTCAGTACCTTCATCGTCAATCCCCAAACGGCAGATTTTCGTGAAATCCTCTAGTACTTCATTGCATTCTTCAGTCGGGCTAAGCGCAGTTTGTCGTTCACTGACACCATAACCGTTTAAAAACCCATGGCACCAGTTACTCAACGCTTCTATACGGATTGGCATTGGCATGGCGTCTTCTGGTAGCAATAACTGCAAACCGAACTCGGCTGAATGCATTTGCGCCAGAGTTTCTGAAATCAATTGCGCGACTTCGCTATAACAACTCTGTGTCAAAGCATCGTCTTCACCCTGTACATCAAGGAATTCCGTCCACAAGGCCTCATCAGCGTGGCCAGTAACACAGATCTGACCACATACAAAACCGTGAACCTCAGCCGCATAGGCTTCAGCCTCTACCCTGACCAGGAGGGTGTCCAACACATCAAAATCTGACATCTATTCTAAGTTCTCCGATAAATTCGCTTATTTGGGCTGCATTTTGCAGGGCAGATGACAGCAATTACAAGCTGTATCTAGAAATAGCGGTCTCAACAGTTGACCGCTCTGAATGACCCCTCTATATTAATCATCAATGATACTAATCAATGCCTAACGCTGACAAATAAATAGCCATTATGACTGAAAAAGAAAATATGGATTTAACTGCTCTGGAAGCTCGTGTAGATGAGCTAATCCTTACTGTGGACGATCTAAAATCGGAAAATTCTGCATTACGCAACCAGCAAGACAGTCTGGTAACAGAAAGAGCGACACTAATTGAAAAAACCGAACAAGCCAGAACTCGAATCGAATCTATGATTTCTCGCTTGAGGGCCATGGAAACTCGCTCATGAACGAAAATGGCAAGCCTGTGACTATTAATATTCTGGATAAGGAATATCTGATCTCCTGTGAAGAAAGCGAACGAGACCAGTTGCACACCGCAGTGGCATTTTTAAACACGAAAATGCTTGATATGAAAAACAGTGGACGCGTAATAGGAAGCGAAAGAATAGCGGTTATGACGGCGCTGAATCTGGCGCACGATTTGTTAGCATACAAACAGGAAAATCACGACTATACTTCAAGTGTAGACACGACAATTCAACGCTTACAAAGCAAGATTGACGAAGCTCTGATTAAGGGCCGACAGCTGGAAATGCAAACAGACTTTTAGAAGTCCTTAGAATTGGAATTGGGTGTCTTCTGCGGTGCACGTGATAAGACTGGTGTAACTTGAGCCGATAATACACTCACCAGGGAACTAAACAGCGATGTTGTTGTGCACACCCCCCGCAAGGAGGGCAGCCTGAAATATCGCCAGATGTTCCCACTTGATCCCACGGTTCAAGTTGGATGTCTTTTGAACGACATTGCGGTTGATGCCCATCTTTCATTTGGTTCTGCTCAAATAGCGACTCTGTTTCACTAACCCAGGAACATATTGTAAGCCGGGTTAAGCTTTTCATCGGTATATTCCATTCCCAGACTATCCAGGAACAGCTGGAATGCTTTACGTTCATTTTCGGACACTTGTATTCCCATTAACACCCGACCATATGCAGCACCATGATTGCGATAATGAAACAAACTAATATTCCAACGATCTCCCATCACGGTTAAAAAATAGAGTAAGGCACCAGAACGTTCTGGAAATTCGAATCGATAAAGTAGCTCGTTGTCTATTTGCTTTGCACTGCCACCTACCATGTAACGAATATGCATTTTGGCCACTTCATTTTCACTCATGTCCAGTACTTCATATTCTTTATCATTCAGGATTTGCAACAATTGCTGTTTTTCATCAAGTCCATGCTTTAGTTGAACCCCTACGAAGACATGTGCGTTTTTATCTTCTGTAAAACGATAATTGAATTCTGTAATCGCTCTTGGACCGAGATCATGACAAAGCTTACGGAAGCTCCCAGGTCGTTCCGGTATTGTAATGCAAAGTAATGCCTCCCTTTGTTCTCCCAGAGCTGCAAGTTCTGCAATATGCCGCAAACGATCGAAATTTACATTCGCACCACTCACAATTGCGACTAATTCCTGATTCTGAATATTCTCTCTACTTACATATTGCTTAAGGCCCGCTACGGCAAGCGCACCAGCAGGTTCAGGAATAGCCCGAGTATCCTCAAAGATGTCTTTTACCGACGCACATATTTCATCAACGCTCACCAATAAAACTTCATCTACAAGCTTGCTACAGATACGAAAATTTTCTTCGCCTACCTGTTTAACCGCAGCACCATCCGCAAATATACCTATATGTTCGAGCACCTCTCTCTTGCCAGCAATAAGTGCGCGCTGTAAACAAGGCGCTTCATCAGGTTCTACTGCAATAATTTTTATCGATGGATCGATCAATTTTATATACACAGCCAAACCTGAAATCAAACCTCCTCCTCCGACAGGTACAAATATAATATTGGGGTTTTGCGTTTGTTCCAGCAACTCAACTCCAACAGTTGCCTGACCGGCAATGATCAGCGGATGGTCGTAGGGAGGTATATAAGTAAGATTTCGTGAGGAGACCAAATCCAGCGCATAGTCTTTTGCATCGTCATAACTATTCCCATGCAGTATAACATCTGCCTGTAGGCGTTTTACCGCAGTTACTTTAATTTCTGGTGTTGTTTTCGGCATCACAATGGTTGCAGCAATACTCAATTTCTGTGCGGCTAGAGCTACTCCCTGAGCATGATTTCCCGCCGAAGCCGCTAATACACCAGCAGACCTTTGTGCATCAGACAGGGCAGCCATCATGTTATAGGCTCCACGTATTTTGTAAGAAAAAACTGGCTGTCTATCTTCTCGCTTCAGGTAAATATGGTTGTTAAACTGCTCTGATAATTGCGGGGCATACTCAAGTTCTGTTTTCTGTGCGACCTTATATACACGCTTCTGTGCGGCTTCAATTAATTGTTTGTATTCATCGAACATAGGCATAAGATAACATTGACTGATAGCTCCATGTAAGGTTTGCAGCGCATATTGCCAATATTTTTACTATAAACTTTAGACGAAAATTAAAAACATGAATCAAGATGAATTAAAAAAACTTGCTGCTGAGGCTGCACTCAAATTCATTGAAGACGACATGATTGTGGGAGTAGGTACTGGCAGTACCGTCAATTACTTTATTGACGCATTGGCTTCGATGAAAAACCGCATTGATGGTACCGTTTCCAGTTCGCTCGCATCTGAGGAACGTTTAAAAGCGCATAATATTCCGGTACTCAATCTCAATAGTGTTGGGGATATTCCTGTTTATGTTGATGGCGCTGATGAAGCAACCAGACACATGCACCTGATCAAAGGCGGCGGTGGTGCCTTAACCAGAGAAAAAATCGTTGCTGCAGCCAGCAAAAAGTTTATTTGTATAATAGACAACACCAAGGAAGTTGATGTGCTGGGTAAGTTTCCCTTACCAATTGAAGTGATTCCCATGGCACAGAGTTATGTTGCCAGACAGCTGATCATACTTGGCGGACAACCCGTCTTACGTGAAGGATTTACCACTGATAACGGCAATATTATTCTTGATGTGCATAACCTTTCAATTAAACAACCGGTTGAGCTGGAACAGAAAATAAACAATATTACCGGAGTGGTAACAAATGGATTGTTTGCCTGTCGCGGAGCCGACGTATTACTTATCGCCGACGGAAAAGGCGTTCGCTGCCTTGATTAAGCAGATAAAACTAAATAATTCGTTGCCTATTTTTTATAAATATCATAAGGTTATGGGGTCAACTATCATTACTCAGTTAAATCATTGACAGAGAAGTTGTCAAGAATTAAGCACAACACGAAAGCTGGACAACCGAACAAATATATTGGGGACATTTCATGATTTTTTACATCGTCTATACTCTCGCTATTGTTATTCTTATCCTGCATTTTACGGGTTGGTTAGCACGACGAAATATGGAATGGGCCGTTATGGCAGCAGCCATCGCCTTGTTAGGGGTTAATATACTGGATTACCTGAAGATAATTTAGCCATTCGGCTAGTTTCCTCATGATCGGGCTGTTGCAACGGGTCCGACATGCTCGCGTAGAAGTTCAAGATAAAGCCATCGCCGAAATAGACCTCGGCTTACTAGTTTTGGTTGGTATACAAAGCACTGACGATAAAAGCAAAGCTGAACGCTTACTTGAACGCTTGCTCGGTTATCGTGTATTCGCGGATGAGCAGAAAAAAATGAACCTAAGCCTTATCGATATAAACGGTGGTCTGTTACTCGTCCCTCAATTCACACTGGTCGCAGATACTAATAAGGGGATGCGTCCGAGTTTCAGCAATGCTGCCACTCCTGAAATCGCTCAGCCCTTGTTCAACCATCTACTTAATTGCGCAAAAAACTCTCATTCGAATGTCGTCAGCGGTGTTTTCGGAGCTGATATGCAGATAAGCCTCACTAACGACGGACCGGTTACATTTCAACTAAACGTATAAACCCATACTCCTAGTTGCAGTCTAGATATCGGTGCTTAAATCCCTGGTATTGGAAACCGTTTTAAGATCGCGCGTTAAACGGACATAATTGTTATACAAAGTTTTGATGTTGCGAACGTAAACTACTGTCTGCCCACATCGACAATTACGTACGGTTTCACCGTCTTTTTGATAAGGTGTAGCCAGCCTAAGCATTGCCTTTTCGACATTATCAAACCATTTATTCTGATCCAGATCCATTTCCTTTGCTAATAATCGAGCTCGATTAACCCGACCGTAGCCAGCGTTGTAAGCCGCCAGAGAAAACCAAAGTCGATCTTCCAACATCAAGTCATCTTCAAACTTCCCGCGCAGATAATGCATATAGCGTATACCTGCCTGAATACTTTTATCCGGGTCATTAACATCAGAAACACCGAGCAACTCGGCAGTATCTGGAATAATTTGCATTAAGCCTTCAGCACCGGCATAAGAAATGGCATAGGGGTCAAACTGACTTTCCTGGTACATTTGCGCCACTATCAGGCGCCAGTCAAAACTATAATGCTCTGCATACTTATGAACGATGTCATCATAAGGTGAAAGATTTTCATATCCGGCCAGAAGCTGTGTATCACCTAATAAAGAGTGTGGCTTGTCGATGTATTTAGAATACAAAACATTGTAAAAACCTTTGCGAAACTCTTTCTTAATAAAGTCGTTTAATGCCGTGAGCAATTGTGTGTCTGCTTTACGTACTGCCCAAACGTGTGGCAAAGGCTCTGTTAAAGCAAAGTGGGCACGTAAGTTTATTTGTCGCCCTAACTGCGCTTTCAACTCCAGTCCTCCAACAACAGTGAGATCATACATTCCATGGGCTACTCGAAACAGTATACTTTCAGTACTTTCACCCACTTCAGCTACAATAATATCCAGATCCACACCTTCAGACTTTATTTGTTTTAACAGGTTTTCATAAGGACTGGCAGCAGGCAGAATAATCCTCCGACCTTTTAATCCCCTCACATCAAGAACCGGTGTATCTTTGGTACGCCCTATTACTACTGGTGCTGCATGATTATAAGTTTGGGTAAAAGAAAGTTTTGTATCCTTAGCAATACTTATTCTTGGCAGCGAAGCCGCGACGACGTCACCTTTACCTTGTAGTAACATTTCCCTCATTTCATCATGACTATCTGCAATCACGACATCCAGGCGCATTTGCTGTGACTCTGCGAAACGCTTCAGTAAGTCATGTTCAAAGCCCTTAAGTTTGCCTTTATGAAGATAATAATTTACCGGGCTTTGATAGGTAACCACACGCAGTAACTTTTTCATTTGTAAATCAGGCAGATCCTCCTGATAGCTACGTACAATGTCTGCTTGTAAATATTGCTTGTTAAGGAAACTATTCAATGACGCTTGTAACTCTTTAGCGTCTGATCTAATTGCCCATGAAATGGTTTCCGCTTCACTGGCATTGAAGGCTATTTCCAAATTTAGATATTTGGACAAGTAAGGCTCCGCTATCAGATTATCCATGACAGTAACATCGTATTGTGCCGACGCCACTTTCTCCAAAATGTCTTCTGCATCCGCCAATTCCGGAATCTCAATAATGTCCATCGATGGGGTTTGCTTCTGTAAGGTGATGAGTTTTTCCCAAACAGGAGAAGAGCGCTTAATTGCAATTTGACGAGTTTTTAAATCATCAATATCGCGTATTTGCCCGGTGTCGCTACGAAACACAATTTGTTGCTGTGAGACTCCCCAGGGCAAAGTGAGTTGAAATTTCTCATCCTTTTCTGGCGCTCTGGTTACATGTAATACAATATCGCTTGAACCATCCTGAAGCGAAGACAGAATTTGCGCTGAATCATATTCGCTCCATTCAAGCTGCAGACCCTGTTCCTGTGCATACTGACTCATCAGGCTCCTTTCTATCGAGCTTGCTGATTCGCTTGCAGTAGAGCCGAGGTTTTTTAGCAATACACGTAGTCGCCCATGCTTTTTAATTTCAGCCAGATCGCCACGTGCGACATAGTTTTGTAGTGGTTTTTCAGGACTTACGGAAGCTTGACCTTGCAGAGGTCGAGCAATCTCTCTCTGACTAGTGGGGTCTTGCTGCCAAATAGAAGCGACTAAAAAAAGAGGGAGGACAAGCACGGCTAGTGATAAGCCACTGACACTTTTTGGCCCTAAGTATCGTGGGCGGGCTTTTGATAGCCTGAAAAGAAGAGTGTATATCCAATAAATCATTACCGGACAGTTGCCTCTGCCTGAATTCGCGCGAACTATACATGAATATTACAATTGAATCTAGATGTTGTGTAAACAAGCTCATGAACTACTAGATGTTGTGATTAGAATTATGCCAAAGGTAGATCTGAAGTATTACGCAGAAATAAATCTATCAGAGGTGGCTTTAAACGAAAATTTAATATTAATTTGTGAGCACTTACTTACATCAAGTGTGTTTGTTTATAGCTTCTAGTCTTTCTGGAGTGCCTATATCAAACCATTCTCCAGTGTAGATTTCGCCACTGATAAGATCTTTTTCCATTGCGGAGCGAAGTAATGGGGCTAAAGGAAAGGACGCCTGTTCACTCTCTGCAAAAAGCGCCTGACGGTACACACCTATGCCACTAAAAGTGTATTTTTCTGCCCCACTAATTCTCACTTTACCTGCCTGCAAACAGAAGTCCCCAAGTGGATGATGATGAGGGTTATTCACCAATACCAGATGAGCCAAACCTTCTGGTTCATCAGACAAGCGTGAGAAGTCAAAGTCTGTCCACACATCACCGTTCACAACAATAAAAGGTAGTGGACCCAATAGTGACAAAGCCCGGTAAATTCCTCCCCCAGTCTCGAGAGGCTCGAGACCCTCGGCAGAATATTCGATACTCACGTTGAAGGACTGACCGTTACCAAAATAGTCTTCAATCATGTTTCCCATCAAAGCATGATTAATCACAATTTCTGTTATTCCGGCTCTGGCCAAAGCTTCAATGTGATGTTGTAAAAGCGGTTTCCCGGCAACCATTAAAAGAGGCTTAGGTTTATCTTTCGTCAGAGGTAACATTCGCTCACCTCTTCCTGCAGCAAGAATCATCGCTTTCATTGTTTTTTTAATGATGGCAAAACATGATTTTGTAACAGATCAATCAGGCCACCTAGTTCCGGATACAGATCCTCTAATTCCACAATGTAAGATAATGTTCGCGGAATATCATTCATATAGGCAGGCTTGTGGTCACGATGATTTAAACGTGCAAATATACCGCTGGCTTTCAAATGACGTTGAACTCCCATTAAATCAAAACAACGAATAAATTCTTCCTCGTTTAATTGAACATCGAAAACAGCACTGAGTTCTCTATAATACTCTTTGCACCATTGTTGTACTTTCAACTGTGGCCACTTGACATAACAATCTTTCAATAATGAAACGAGATCGTAAGTAAGAGGACCAAGCACCGCATCCTGATAATCTATAATTCCCGGGTTGTTATTGTTTAACATTAAGTTGCGAGAATGAAAATCTCGATGAACAAACACCTTTGTTTGCATCATTGCTGACTCTACCAGTATAGCGAATATTTCGTCCAACAATGACAGTCTGTCCTCGTCCTGAAAGCCCAAATGCTTATCCAGCAACCAGTCACGAAACAAATGCATTTCCTGCAGCAGGAGCGTATGTGTATAGTCAGGTAAATTATCTACAGATGCCTGCAATTGTATTTTTAACAAAGCAGAAAATGCATCTCGATATAATTCATCTGCATTATTTTTGTTGAGTTTATCGAGATAAAGCTCGTTACCAAGATCACTTATTAATAGCAGTCCTTTATTCAGATCCTGAGCGAATATCTCCGGCACATTGACATCACAACAACGAAGTCGCTCACTAACATCGAGAAATGGAGAACAATTTTCCTTGTCTGGTGGCGCATCCATAACAATATAACTGATGCCCGCTGAGGATATCCGATAGTATTTTCGAAAACTTGCGTCTTCCGATGCCGGCTGTAAATCATCTATTATCATGTCCAGGTCGGTATCTAACCAGTCATGGATCATCTGCAAACGATCAGTCATAGTCGCATACCTTTAAGCAGACCATTATGAGAAAATGATCCGGATTATGACGAAAGAAAATGAACCACATCTATTGTTCCTTGTATCCAAGTTAACGACTACGCATTTGATGTCTGGCGCTAATCTGGCATTATCATGAAAAAATGTAAACTATCCAATGTTGATTAACTCTCTTTTTGTCCTCACCGGACTTATACTCTTAGTTGCCGGTGCTGACCGTTTTGTCGTTGGCGCCTCCAGTATTGCGCGTTCACTGAATATCTCACCACTCATTATCGGTCTTACTGTTGTCGGCATTGCCACCTCTGTACCGGAGTTGTTAGTGGGAACAGTCGCGGCACTTGACGGTAAAACCACTCTCGCTATCGGTAATGCAGTGGGATCAAATATAGCTAATATTGGCTTGGTGCTCGGTGCAACTGCATTGATATGTCCTCTGGTCGTGTTATCACCGACATTAAAAAGGGAATACCTGTTCATGTTTGCGGCCATAGCAGTTGCCACTCTTTTATTAGCAGATGGCTACTTAAGTCGCCTTGACGGCATAATTCTTTTGTTCTGCCTTGTCCTGTCAATGTGGTGGATTATACGTCTTGCTCGCACCTCCCCTAAAAATGACCCTATTATTAGTGAATTTGAACAAGAACTCTCAAAGGAGAGCCCTTACTCGGTCTGGAAATCCTCTCTTTTACTTATCCTCGGCTTGCTCTTGTTGCTGGGCGGAGCAGAACTACTGGTGCGAGGCGCCGTGGCGATTGCACAAAAATTTGGTGTCAGTGATCTGGTTATTGGTCTTACAATTGTCGCTATCGGTACCAGTTTGCCCGAACTGGCAGCGTCGATTATGAGTGTAATTAAAAATGAGGCTGATATTGCTGTTGGCAATGTAATAGGATCGAACATGTTTAATATGTTAATGGTGCTGGGGATCCCGATTATGATTCACCCTACCGAGGTCAGCTCAGAGGTGCTCACACGAGATATCCCGATAATGATTACGCTCTCGCTATTAATGGGATGGATAGTCTTCATCTATGGTCGCGGAAAGTTCGATCGAGTCGAAGGTGGTTTTCTATTTTCCTGTTTTATCGCCTATCAATACTGGCTATTTACGACAATCTCCGCTTGAATAAAGTACTAGTGGTAGGATAAAAGATATTTATATGAATGACGCGCATGAAACCAATGCTGAATCCCTTATTCGTCATGGTCGATCAGTAATTGAAACCGAACTTAAGGCGGTTGAAAATTTACAAGACAGAATTGATGATAATTTCGCTCGCGCCTGTCGTTACCTTCTTGACTGCCAGGGCCGAACTGTCGTTATTGGCATGGGTAAATCGGGACATATTGGCAATAAAATCGCTGCTACATTAGCAAGCACTGGCACCCCTGCATTTTTTGTCCACCCTAGTGAAGCGAGTCATGGCGATCTGGGAATGATAACGACGCAAGATGTAGTAATCGCTTTATCAAACTCTGGTGAAACTGATGAAATAATTGCTTTGTTGCCAGTGATTGAACATTTGCAAATTCCGCTAATTTCACTCAGTGGAAACCCTGAATCAAGCCTGGCGAAAGCGGCGAATGTTAATATTGACGTAGGTGTAAGCCAGGAAGCTTGTCCGCTGGACATGGCCCCCACCTCCAGTACCACTGCGGCATTGATTATGGGAGATGCTCTGGCAATTACGCTACTGGAAGCACGGGGTTTTAACCTGGAAGACTTTGCTTTGTCTCATCCTGGAGGCTCACTGGGACGACGTCTATTATTACGTGTCAAAGATATTATGCATAGCGGCGAAGAAATTCCCTGTGTCTATGAAGATACCTTGTTGAGCAATACTTTGGTGGAAATGACGCGTAAGGGTCTTGGCGCTACAGCAATAATTGACGCAAACAATCATGTGCTTGGCGTTTTTACAGATGGCGATGTGCGACGCGCTCTTGACGCAGGAACAGACGTACATAAAACGAAAATATCAGAAGTGATGACATCAGGGTGTAAAACAATTGCTGCCGGTGCTCTGGCCATTGAAGCCTTAAGTATGATGGAAACACATAAAATCAATGCGCTGTTAGTAGTTGATTCTACTTTTGTACTAATTGGCGCTTTAAATATGCATGACCTGTTACGAGCAAGAGTTGTCTAATGAACGAGATTTTAACAAACAAGGCAAAAAAGATTCGTCTGGTCGTTTTCGATGTCGACGGAGTATTGACGAATGGAAGTTTGATACTTGGTGAGAAAGGTGAAGAATATAAAGTCTTTCATGTGCATGACGGACTCGGGCTGGTCATGTTACGCGAATCCGGACTAAAAATTGCGGTAATTTCAGCTAGATCAACCCCTATTGTGGCAGAGCGAATGGCAGCTTTGGGAATTGATTACGTTTATCAGGGTCAAAGCGATAAGCAATCTGCAATAATTGAGCTAATGAAAAAAATGGACGTGAGTAAAGAAGAAACAGCGTTTGCTGGTGATGATCTGATTGATTTGCCTGCAATGAGGCAAACAGGCCTCGCAATAGCCGTTGCCAACGCACAGCCTTTGGTACTTGAACATGCCGACTGGGTTACGCTAAAAGCGGGTGGGCAAGGTGCGGTAAGAGAAATTTGTGAAATGATATTGTCGGCACAAGGTTTGTTGGAAAGTGCTCATCAACGTTATTTGAGCAATTAAGTTAATCTCACCTAATTATGTCTCAACGTTTGATTATAGTTATTTTCCTTATGATCACGGCTCTCGGTAGTGCCTGGTTATTAAAAGTGGTGAGCCAACAACGCACTATAACGAATGCAGAAAGTTTTCATGAGCCCGACTATTATATGGAAGATTTCACCACGCTGACCATGCGACGTGACGGTACGCCAAAAAGCAGCTTATATGCCGTGCATATGGCGCACTTTCCGGATAATGATACGAGCGAACTACTAAAACCCGAAATGGAATTATACCGCACTTCCAGATTGCCGTTGTACGTTAGCGCTGATAAAGGCTGGGTAACCGCCGACGGTGAAGTAGTACTGTTAAAAGGTAATGTAGAATTGTGGGAAAATGACGAGGCGGGCGAACGAATTTTGCAGGTCAATACAACTAAGGCAAATGTATTATTGGAACTCGACTATGCCGAAACTGACCAACCTGCAACCATCAAGGCAAGACGCACTACTATTAATGGTATTGGCATGCGTGCCTATTTTGAAGATAGCCGACTGGAAGTATTAAAAGATGTACATACATATATTGAACAAGAAAAAACTCTATAAAATCACCCTTGGTTTGCTTTTCGTGGTGCTGTCTTTTGGCGTCTACTCGTTGGAGTCTGACAGAAATCAACCGATAGAAATTGAAGCTGATGCCGGAGAGCTGGATGATATAAAAAATATCAGTATATATACAGGTGATGTCATCACCACACAGGGCACGATCTACATGACTGGCGACAAGATGACAGTCTATTACACGGAAGATGGCGAAATGGACTACATGATCATGCATGGGCGTCCGGCCACCTATAAGCAATTACCAGATGACAGTAGTGTTTACGATTATGCGGAAGCGCTCACCATCGAGTACTATGAACTGAAAGAGTACACGATACTGATCGAAGAAGCGCTTGTGACCAAAGAAGGGCTGCGCTTTAGTGCTGACCGGATAGAATACGACACCAGATTGAGTCAGGTTAAAGGTTGGAGCAATAAGACTTCACCCAGCGCCAAAACAGAAAAAACAAAGCCTCAAAAGAAAGAACGCGTTAAAATAATTATCAAGAAGAAAAAAGATAGATGCGCTGATACTAATTACATAAAGAGTCTGGATGCCGCACAATTATTGATATTCACGAAAGAATGCGAAAAAAAGAATACCGAAGAAAAAGAAGAATAAACTTGCTGCATAATTTTGATATACAACCAGCTTCTGTCAATACCGCGACAGTAAAAAGATATCTGATATGAGTGTTCTTTCAGCCCAGCATCTCTCAAAGAGCTTCAGGTCGCGTACCGTCGTACATGATGTCAGCATTACGGTCGAAAGTGGCGAAATAGTTGGCCTGCTCGGACCAAATGGCGCCGGTAAAACCACCAGTTTTCATATGATTGTTGGGCTTATACCTTGTCAGAATGGCACTATTCATCTCAATGACAACGAGATTAGTCGTTTACCCATGGATCAGCGCGCTAATATGGGCCTGGGTTATCTGCCGCAAGAAGCTTCCGTATTCAGAAAATTGACCGTTGCAGAAAATATTCTGGCAATTCTGCAAACCAGACCAAATCTTAGCGCGGCTGAACGTCGTAAACGTCTCGACTACCTACTAGAGGAATTTCATGTATCTCACTTAAGAGACAATCTTGGGATGAGTCTTTCTGGCGGGGAGCGACGGCGGGTTGAAATAGCGAGAGCCCTCGCAACAGAGCCAAAATTCCTGCTTCTAGACGAACCTTTTGCCGGTATTGATCCTATATCTGTTAGCGACATACAACGAATTACTGAGTACCTCAAACAAAATGGCATTGGTATCCTAATCTCTGATCACAATGTACGTGAGACTCTGGGCACTTGCGATCGGGCTTATATCGTCAACGAAGGCAGAATTGAAGCCGAAGGCTTACCGGACGAGATATTATCCAATCAGCGTGTACGTGACATTTATTTAGGCGATCAATTTAAATTGTGATTTCTTCTGATTTATCGCAAACATTGGCCCGGTTTTTGCGCTAAACTAAAAAAATGAAAGCTTCACTTCAGTTAAGAATTGGCCAAAGCCTGACAATGACGCCCCAGTTGCAGCAGGCAATACGTCTTTTGCAGCTGTCTTCCATGGAACTTGAAACAGAAATTCAGGATGCGCTCGATTCGAACATGATGCTTGAGCTAGAGGATGAGTTTTCGCAACAGAACAACAATGAAAATAGCACCGCAGAAAACTCTACGCTAGTCGAATCCGTTGCAGAGCAAAGTCGCGAATCAGTCGAAAAAACTGCAGAACTACATTCTTCAGAAACTGAAACTGGTCTGAATAATGACACCATTCCAACCGAACTCCCGGTAGATAGCGTCTGGGAAGATATTTATGACAATACCGGAAGTTTTTCTAAAAGTTTAGGTAGTAGTGAATACAACTCATTCGAAAATCAAGATAGCGAAGATATTACTCTAGCGGCTCATCTACTCTGGCAACTCAACCTGACGCCAAGTAGTGAAACTGATAAAGCCATTGCAACCGCCATAATAGATGCACTTGATGATGATGGTTATTTAAGTTGTTCATTAGAGGATATCCTCATTTCTCTGGGCGATGAACACACGATAGAAGTCGAAATAGACGAAGTTGAAGCCGTCTTGAGCCTGGTACAAAGTATGGAGCCTGTTGGCGTCGCAGCGCGAGATTTACAGGAATGTCTGCGTTTACAACTGGCACAATATCCTGCCGAGACGTCCTGGCTAAAAGAAGCAAAGGAATTAGTAAATAAGCACTTACACTTACTTGGAGGACACGATTACAATCGACTTTTAAAACAAATGAAGCTCGATCGTGAACAATTACAAGAAGTTGTATTATTTATCCAAAGCTTAAACCCAAGACCAGGAAATCAAATACAGGAATCACGAATCGAATACATCGTTCCGGATGTATTTGTCAGGAAAGAAAAGGGAGCCTGGAAAGTCGAACTCAATGTAGAGAATATGCCAAGATTACGCATTAACTCCAGCTATGCGAGTATGATTAAACGAGCCGACAGTAGTGAAGATAACAATTCACTTAAATCGCATTTGCAAGAAGCTCGCTGGTTCATCAAAAGCCTGCAAAGTCGCAGCGAGACGCTGTTACGTGTGGCTACCTCTATTGTTGAAAGACAGCGCGCCTTTCTTGATTATGGGGAAGAGGCAATGAAACCACTGGTATTACATGACATAGCCGAAACATTGAGCCTGCATGAATCAACCATCTCCCGAGTAACGACGAGAAAGTATATGCACACACCTCGTGGTATATTTGAGTTGAAATATTTCTTTTCCAGTCACGTCGGTACTGACATGGGAGGAACATGCTCATCGACCGCAATTCGAGCTTTTATAAAGAAACTCATCGCAGCCGAGAAAGCGGAAAAACCTTTGAGTGATAGCAAAATTGCAGCTGTGCTCTCCGATCAGGGTATTAACGTCGCTCGTAGAACTGTTGCAAAATATAGAGAGTCAATGACTATTCCTCCATCAAATGAAAGAAAACGTCTGATATAAAAATTTAGTAATGATCACTTGTAAGCCTGCCATCTATCAATTTAGTTGTATTCTCGACTTTGTAAAACCACTTAATACTTCAGTACGGAGATAACTATGCAAATAAACCTTACCGGTCACCATATAGATATTACACCTTCATTGCGTAATTACGTTGAAACCAAACTTGAACGTCTTGAGCGTCATTTTGATCATATGACCAATACGCATGTGATCCTGACTGTAGAAAAAGATCGGAAAAAAGCTGAAGCAACGATCAATGTGAACCGCGGACGTTTATTCGCTGAGTCTGAGCATGAAGATATGTATGCTGCCATTGACAGCCTGATTGACAAATTAGACAGGCAGGTTAAAAAACACAAAGAAAAATTAACCGATCATCATCGCAGTGAAGGTAGTATAAAAAATCGAGAAATCGTTGAATGAAACTGATTCTATCTCTTCACTATTTATTGAACATTTAATTTAATTATGCAGATTTCTGAAATTCTATCTGCTGAGCGTATTTGTTGTGACTCTGGTGATGCGAGTAAAAAAGCTGTTTTAGAGAAACTAGCCGGCTTGATCGCAAGCGGTAGTTCAAATCTCACACAAAAAGAGGTATTTGATAGTTTACTAACCAGAGAAAGGCTTGGAAGTACAGGCCTTGGTCATGGTGTAGCAATTCCTCATGGCCGACTAAATCACGACAACAGAACCTTAGGTGCCTTCATTCGATTGCAGACCCCCGTAGATTACGATTCACCTGACAGAGAGCCTGTGGATATTCTTTTCGCATTATTAGTCCCGCAAGAATCAACTGATGAACATTTACGAATACTCTCCCTGTTAGCTGAAAAGTTCAGTGATACGAATTTATTAAACCAGTTGCGCACGGAAAAATCAGAGGACGTCATTTTCGATCTGCTGTCTAGCTGATCTCTATAACAAGTGCTAAGGTCAGTATTGATAATGATCGGACTATGTGAGATTTTTATTATTCTTTTCCGGTTCCAATAACGGGGTGCAGAATCATGTCAGTACCAACGCTAACTATTGAAGAACTTTTTCGTGAGTATAGCGAGAAACTTCAATTACATTGGATCACAGGTGACGCCGGAAAACACAAAGAAATTCTGGCTGAATCCAGGCAAACGCAATCACCTTCAAAAACCTCAGACAAACTTGATTTGACAGATGAAATAGCACTGGCAACACTGGTTCCGACAGGCAGATCTTTTATAGGCTATCTAAACCTTATTCATCCTCATCAGATTCAAACCCTGGGAAATACAGAAATAAGCTATATCGATAACCTGCGTAGCACCACGCGTGATGATGCAGTTCGTCAACTATTTGATCACAGCCCAGCCTGCATTTTAATCGTAGATGGAATTAATGCACCTGACTATATAAAACAAAAATGTAATGAAAAAGGCGTACCTTTACTAGCCTCACCATTGGACGGCAATCGTTTAATAGAGTCTATTCACTATTATCTTTCAAATTTATTTGCCGAAGATCTCACTCTACATGGCGTTTTTATGGAAGTAATGGCGATTGGCGTTCTAATTACGGGTCCCAGTAGCATTGGAAAAAGTGAACTCGCACTAGAGCTAATAACACGTGGGCACAGATTAATCGCCGACGATGCGCCACAGTTTTCTCGTATTGCACCTGACATCATTAATGGTACATGCCCTGAAGCTTTATGTGATTATCTTGAAGTCCGTGGTATGGGTATTATAAATATTAGAAAACTGTATGGCGACAGCGCGATCAAAAAGAACAAATACCTCAAACTAATTGTGCGGCTCGAACCAATGAGCAAAAAGCAATTGCTACATCTTGATCGACTTGAAGGTAGTCATAATAACAAAAGAATACTGGATATAGATATTCCCGAAATCACCCTGCCTGTCGCGCCCGGACGCAACCTTGCTATATTACTTGAATGTGCAGCTAGAAATCACAATTTGATAAGCAGTGGCTACAATGCCGCTGATGAGTTTATTGCTTATCAACAAAAAATGATCAATCAGAAAAGTGACTAACGACAAACCAAACAATAAGCGACTCATTATCGTCAGCGGTATGTCCGGCGCAGGTAAATCTGTGGTTCTCAATACGCTTGAAGACCTGGACTTCTATTGCATAGACAATCTTCCCATAAGCCTGCTTCAACAGCTTAGTACGCTTTCCATAAATGATGAAAACGGTTTTTCTTCACAAATGGCGGTAGGTGTAGACGCGCGTAACCCGGTTGAGTCTCTTTCCACCTTGCCCGATTCAATTGCTCAATTTAAAAAGGAAGGAATCAATACAGAACTTGTCTTTATGGAAGCCGCTGATGAAGTATTAACAAAACGCTACAGTGAAACCAGGCGTAAACATCCTCTTTCATCCAATGAACTGACACTATCCGATGCAATTTCTAAAGAGCGTAAGGTCTTGAGTGACTTATCAGATCTGGCTGATTTACGAATTGACACCAGCCACACAGTCGTTCATGGACTTCGGGATATTGTCCGTGATCGGATTGCCTTACGAAAGGATGCAGAGTTATCAATTCTGTTTTTATCATTTGGTTTTAAACATGGAATACCGAGAGAAGCAGATTATGTATTTGACGTTCGCTGTTTACCAAACCCGCATTGGGATAGTAATCTGCGTCGTTATACTGGTAAGGATAAACCAGTGATGAATTTTCTTGGCAGTCAACCAATGGTTGAAGATATGCTAAATCAATTACGAGAATTCCTAATGTATTGGATTCCAAATTTTGAAGCTGACAATCGAAGCTATTTATGTGTTGCGCTTGGTTGTACCGGGGGTCATCATCGTTCTGTCTATTTAGTTGAACAGCTTGCAGCTCATTTTATCGAGCAAAATAAAAATGTATTGATTAATCATCGGGACTTATAGAATGAGCGTCGGTGTCTTAATATTAAGTCATACAGGTATTGGTTCTTCATTGCTGGGTACGGCTATGCATATGCTTACGGACAGCACATTGGCGATGAAGCTCTTAAGCATCGAGCATGATTCTGACCCGGGTGAAGTAATTGAACATACTAAACTTCTGATAGAAGAGCTTGATTGCGGTGATGGTGTACTAATATTAACCGATCTCTACGGTTCTACAGCGTGTAATATAACTACGGCATCGATCACATCTGAAAATATTAGCGCCGTATCGGGGCTTAATCTATCTATGCTCATTAAAATTATGAATTACCCTGAGCTAAGCCTGGCAAAATTAGTTGATAAAGCAATCTGCGGAGGCAAGGAAGGCATAAAACAAATTAAATCGTCAACCAATCATGCAGAATAAAACTATAACCATAATAAATAAACTGGGTTTGCACGCTCGTGCTGCTGCCAAGTTTGTCCAGCTTGCTTCAAGCTTCGATTGTGAAATTAATGTTTCGCTTGCCGGCAAAAAAGTCAACGGAAAAAGTATTATGGGAATTATGATGCTGGCGGCAGCAAAAGGCAGCAGCATCCAGATTACTACAGCTGGTGGAGATGAAGATGAGGCAATCTCAAAAATCGAAACCCTGATACTGGATCGGTTTGGAGAAGGCGAGTGACTATTGCACTACAGGGTATGGGCGTATCCAGAGGTATAGCGACAGGTAAGGTTCATATTATTCAGCGTGACCAACTTGAAATAATTGAATATCAAGTTGCCGACTCTGCTGTCGAGACGGAGATTAAACGCCTGCAAGATGCTGTTAGCCAGGCTAAACAGCAATTACGCGCTATACGGGATCACATACCTGACTCCACAAATGCAGATATTGCGGCCTTCATAGATACACATCTTTTGATGATGGATGATGCCGCACTGACTCAGGAACCTTATCGCCTTATCGCAGAAACTGCCTGTAATGCTGAGTGGGCTCTGAAACAACAGCGTGATGCGCTTGTCGTCGCTTTTGAAGAAATGGATGACGCATACTTACGTACACGCCGTGATGATGTTGATCATGTCGTAAACCGCATAATGCGTATTCTGCTCAAACATGCTCCCTTACCTCATGAAAGTGTCGACAACAAACTTAAAGGTTACATTGTTCTTGCCGATGATTTAACACCAGCTGACACTGTTCTGATGCAACACCAGGGAATTGTCGCCTTTATTACTGAGTATGGTGGGCCGACTTCTCATACCGCGATCCTCGCTCGCAGTCTGGGAATACCTGCAGTCATTAGCCTGCACAACGCGCTTCAATATATTGAAGAAGACGACTTCATTGTTATAGATGGAATGCGTGGAGTCGTTCTGGTTGATCCGGATAAACGTAGTCTTGATTACTATCACCAACAACAGCAAGTCGAAATTAATTACTTTTCGGATTTAGGTAAATTCAAAGAAAGCCCCGCCATAACCAAAGACGGAATTACGATTGAGTTAATGGCCAACATTGAACTGCCGCGGGATTTTGATACTGTACGAAAAGTTGGTGCAAATGGAGTAGGTCTATACCGTACTGAATTCCTCTACATGAATCGTGAAACGCCGCCTGAAGAAGAAGAGCATTTCGAAACATACCTGAAAGTTATTGGGAAACTGGATGGACTCCCGCTCACTATTCGAACTTTGGATTTAGGTGCAGATAAACAGGTAGATGGTGGCAGGCAAAGTGGGCCTGTTCAATCCAATCCGGCACTCGGTCTTCGTGCCATCCGCTTATGTCTGAAAGAACCAGCATTGTTTCAACCGCAGCTAAGGGCGATTTTTCGCGCTTCAGCACATGGTAATATCAAGTTGATGATCCCAATGTTGTCAAACATGCAGGAAATGCAACAGGTCCTGCAATTAATTGCTCAGATAAAAAATAATCTTGATGCTGACAAAATAGACTATGACCGAAAAATGCCAATAGGCGCTATGATCGAAGTTCCTGCCGCTGCCATTTGTGCACATATTTTCGCGCAACATCTGGACTTTCTGTCTATTGGGACAAATGATCTGATTCAGTACACGATAGCTATCGACCGTGTTAATGACGAAGTCAATTATCTCTATGATCCTTTGCATCCGGCAGTTCTGCACTTGATTAACATTACTTTACAAGCCGGTAAAAAGGCCAATATCCCGGTAGCAATGTGTGGAGAGATGGCCGGCGAAACACAATACACCCCTCTCTTATTGGGTATGGGTTTACGCCAGTTCAGCACTCATCCAGCAGGCCTTCTCGAATTAAAAAAAATAATCACTGAAACTGACACCAGTAAACTAGGCGAATTTACTGAACAAGCCTTGTCTGCCAATAGTGGAGTTGATGTCGCTGCGCTACTCGACATACAAAATAATATTCTCCATTAGTGGGTAGTGAATATCTTCAATTTTTTGTGCTCTTAGCAAGATAGTTTTCTATCTCAAGGATTTCCATTCCCATGGCAGCCATCACGCTGATACACTTAGCCCTGATTGCAAACCGAAGCGGCCATGACATTAAATAATTTACCCGAATCATTATTAAACTCACTTTCCGAACAGGATTACGGACAAGTGCGTGCTTTACTGGGCGAATTACATCCTTCAGAGATTGCAGATCTTCTGGAGAGTCTGCCACCAAAAGACAGAGAAACTCTTTGGAATCTAATCGAACCGGATCTTGAAGGCGATGTTCTAAGTGAAATACAGGATGCTGTAAGAACAAGTCTGCTGGAACAAATGCAACCACAACAAGTTGCTGAGGCCACCAAGGATCTTGAGACAGATGACGCTGCCGATATTCTTCAGGATTTGCCGGAAGATGTTGTCACCAGCGTGCTCAATTCAATGGACGAGCAAAATCGTAAGCGGGTTGCTTCTATTCTGTCCTATCCGGAAGACGATGCTGGCGGTTTAATGAATATTGACGTTGTGCCCATTCGAGCTGATGTCAGCCTGGATGTTGTATCTCGATATCTTCGACAACTAGGGGAAATTCCGGAACAAACAGATAACCTAATGGTTGTTGATCGTCAAAATCATTACCTGGGTGTATTACCACTTGCAGACATACTAACAAAAAAACCAGAGGCCAGTGTCGGTGACACTATGATTACGGAAGCCGGTATTACAGCGGATACTCCTGCACAGGAAGTCGCTAGAATATTTGAACAACGAGACTGGTTTTCCGCAGGCGTAGTTGATAAGGACGGTATTTTACTAGGTCGAATAACTGTTGACGATGTTGTCGACGTTATTCAGGAAGAAGCCGAACACACTGTACGCAGCATGGCTGGTCTAGGTGAGGACGATATGTTCGCGCCTGTGTTAACCACTGCAAAGCGCCGTTCCATTTGGCTTGGTATAAATTTATTAACGGCATTTCTCGCTTCCTGGGTAATTGGACGTTTTTCTGGCACCATTGAACAACTTGTCGCGCTGGCCGTATTAATGCCCATCGTTGCCAGCATGGGGGGCGTTGCGGGAAGTCAAACCTTAACCATCGCCACCAGAGGTATTGCCCTCGGTCAAATTGGTAAATCTAATTCTCGTAATCTCCT